>ULPP01003519.1_pt1 | contig 11715 bp, 9 predicted proteins | sample 1953531 | NCBI WGS metagenome assembly ULPP01 (sample SAMEA4835630, study PRJEB28245) | human gut metagenome | biome: gut microbiome; material: fecal sample | place: Denmark | collected 2008
GGTCGCCGTTGTCGTCCATCTTCTCGCAGGAGGACACGCCGGCAAGGCCGGCAAGCGCCAAAGCGCACAGGATGATATAAAGAATTTTCGCTTTCATCTGTTTGTTTTCGTTTTAGAGGTGAAGCGGCGGCGGGTCAGAAGTGGCCCGTTTTGCGCAACGTGAGCATGCCGCCGAAACTGTTACCGATGAGGCTACCGCCGTTGGAACCGACTGCTGCCGAGAAAGAAAGGCCATGAAAATGACGCGGGGCATAGTCGGCCTGCGCCATGAAATAGTTGGCAAACTGCGGCTTGATGTTTGGCACTTCATAGCTGCCCAGCGACCGCACATGGGAGAAGAGGAGGCGGTAGGAAAGTTCGGGAAGCGGCTGGCCGGAGAGGCCGAAATGGTGGGCGGTGATGCGGTTGTGCTTGAACTTGATTTCTCCATTCTCGTTATAAACTGGCGAGAGCAGCAAGGGGTTGCCCATTGCCTGTCCCCAATGTTGCCAGGCGCCATAAAAACTGTGGTTGTAATAGTTGTCAAGACCGCTAATCTGTATGCCGAGCTCCGGTGTGGCATCGTGGTAAAGGCCGCCCGTCTGGTCGGTGGTGCGCAAATGTTCGTAGAGCATGGTCGAGACGAAGGGATTCTTCGGCAACGTGGCCTCAACGCCCCAGAGCATGTCTTTCCAACCGTATTCCAGGAACATCTGCGAATGGTCTTCAAAGAAATGTTCGGCATAAGCCTTGAGGTTCCAGTCTTTTCCTTTCCAATTCAACTGAAAATGCCAACTGCCGAGCTGGTTGCCTTCGTTGTTGAGGTAGGCGCCGTCGAAGGCATCACTGCCGCCAGGGATGAAGGCGTGCCAGAAACTCTTGAAGCCGTGGCCCATATTGACGTGGGAATTGTCGAAGGTGGGGTCGTCGGTGCGACGGCCGACATTCCAGGCTTCGCCACCAAACTGGGCAGACATTTCCAAACCACCGATGAAGGAGAGCGGGAATTTCTTCTCGTTGCCGATGCGCAGGAAACCGGCTTTGCTGTGGTAGAGCGCATTGGCCGAATAGAGGGCGCCCTCTGGATGCGTTTCGCGCTGCCAGCGGTTGTCGGTGAAGAGGCCGTAGGCCAAATGGCCCTTGACGGCCAGCCAATTGTGGGTGCCTGGAATCGCCCAGAAATCGGGCAGTTCCACCCTCACCTGCGGCACAGGCCGCGCATTGACGCTCTGCGTGAGGCCACCCGACGAGAGGGCCGCGTTTTTGAGCGACTCTCCGCGCTCCTTGGCGCCGACACTGAGGCGGAAGGCTCGCAGGTCGACATCGAAATAAAACTGCTGCACGACGGCTTTGCTGGTATAATTGGCGGGAATGGCGAGGTCGAGGCCGTAGCCAACACGCCAAAGGCGGGTGCTGTCAGCCTGCGTGCTGCGCTGAACGCGAGCACGGATATAGCCCGAATTGTTTTCAACGGAAGAGAGGCCGTAGCGGTTTGAGGTCAGCCAAAACGGTGCATAGTCACCGCTGGAAGCCGTGCCGCTCATCTCAACGGCATAATCGACATCATGCGTGAGGCGGCTGATCTGCGCCGAGGCAGGCAAGGCGCAGCACGCAAAGCCAACGCATGCCGAAATCAGAAGGTTTCTTTTCATGGGTTACTGTAAAAAAAATAGCAGATTCTAAGAGGGCCGTACACAATGAACATGCGTGTGTCTTTAGAATCTGCTTATGATTAGACTTGCGTCTGCCTTATGGAAATTCTGAATCTCTGTTTCAGAAAATCAGACATCAGAGGAGCATCAGCCCAACATCATCCGTTTGGCTTTGCCGTCTGCCATCCAATCAGCGTCCGCCGTACATCTTGTCGTAGTATTGCTGATAGTCTGAGCCGCTGACAGTTTCCACCCAATCGCGGTGTTCGAGGTTCCAGCGGATGGTCTTGACGATGCCCACTTCGAAGCTCGTCTCAGGATACCATCCCAAGTCGGCCTTGATTTTCGAAGGATCGATGCCGTAGCGCTGGTCGTGTCCGAGGCGGTCTTTCACGAAGGTGATGAGGTCGTCGTTGATCCAGTCGATGCTGATTTGTCCGTTGGCATCGCGCTCCTGTCGCTTGAGAAGGGTGCGCCATTCTGGGTGTTCTTCCATCAATTCGCGGATGGTGCGGATGATGATCTTCACGATTTGAATGTTCTGGCGTTCGTTGTGTCCGCCCACATTGTAGATGCTGCCGTCTTTGGCATTACGGATGACCATGTCGATGGCCTTGCAGTGGTCTTCCACATAGAGCCAGTCGCGCACATTCTCTCCCTTGCCGTAAACGGGCAACGGTTTTCCTGCGAGGATATTGTTGATGATGAGCGGAATGAGCTTCTCTGGAAACTGGTAAGGCCCATAGTTGTTTGAGCAGCGCGTGATGCTCACCGGCATGTGGTAAGTGTCGTGGTAAGCACAAACGAAATGGTCGGCAGAGGTTTTGGATGCGCTGTACGGACTATGGGGCTGCAGCGGCGTGGTTTCGGTGAAGAAACCCTCTGCGCCCAAAGAGCCATACACTTCGTCGGTCGACACTTGATGGAAGCGCACGCCGTTACGCCAAGTCGGGTAGCCCTGTGCGTCGCGTCCCGTCACCCAAGCGGCGCGGGCGGCGTCGAGCAGGTTTTGCGTTCCGAGGATATTGGTCTGCAAGAAGAGCTGCGGATTGTCGATACTGCGGTCGACATGGCTTTCGGCAGCGAAATTGACCACCACGTCGAATTTATATTCGGCGAAGAGGCGATCGAGGAGCGGACGGTCGCAGATGTCGCCCTTCACAAAGAAGCAACGCTCGTTGTCGACATCGCCAGCAATGGTGCCGAGATAGCCTGCATACGTGAGCAAATCGAGCACCACGACGCGCACGTCATCGTGCTTGGCCAGGATATATTTCAGATAGTTGGCTCCAATGAAACCAGCGGCGCCGGTGACCAGATAATTTTTCATATATACGTTTTTGTTTGTTTCTTAGAATTTCTTGCCTCTGACGATATTGAAGAACGTCATCCAGAGAATCTTGCAATCAAGCCCCCAAGAGCGGTGTTGCAGATAATAGAGGTCGTAGTGCAGGCGGTTGACCATCTTTTCGATGGTGTCGGTGTAGCCGTTATAGAGCGTTGCATACGAGGTGACACCGGGACGAATCTGATAGAGATTCGGATAGCGGTTGTCTTTCTCCATGATCTTGTTGATGTAGTATTGGCGTTCTGGGCGCGGACCGATGAAGGCCATGTCGCCGCGGAAGACATTCCAAAGCTGTGGGAGTTCGTCAAGATGGTGCTCGCGTAGCATTTTCCCGACCTTGGTCAAGCGGTTGTCGGTTTCTCCGCTGGAGAGCTTCGGACCGCCGTTTTCGGCGTCGATGCGCATGGAGCGGAATTTGAGGATGTTGAACGCTTTGCCGTGAAGACCTATGCGCTCTTGCTTATAGACGGCCGGACCGCCGTCTTCGAGTTTGACAGCCAGATAGCAAAACAGAATGAGGGGCGAAAAAGCCACGAGACAAACCGCCGACACGAGAATGTCGAACGCCCGCTTGGTAAAGCGGTCGAAACGGTTCATCCCATCGGGGATCACTTCATATTTTTCTTCAGTTTGCTTCATGCTTGAAATCTGTTTTTCTTCGCTGCGTCCTGCGATGGACGCTGCCTTTCTGCCTTTGCTTTTTCACGAGCGGGGCATTATGTCTGCCTTTTGCGGAGGAAATTATATATCCTTAACGCACCTGCGGCTTATTTATTGCCTTTCATGACCGACAATATTTTCGTCTTCATGAGGTCCCACACTTTCGGCGTGAGTCGGCGCACGAGATAGAAGCCGTTGATGTCATATCCGTTCTTCCGGAAAGAGCGCAGGATGTTGGTGTTGCCTTGGATGATTCTCCGCAGCGACCCGTTGCTTTCTCCGCCTGTGCGCATCCAGATGAAATTGCGCGAGAGATATTTGTTGCGTATTTGGTGTTTTCCAAGAAAACGAAGCATGAGGTCGAAATCGGCCGACACCTTCAAGTCTAAGTCAAAATATCCGTATTTTTCATAGCAAGCGCGGCGACAATAGAATGTGGGATGTGCCGGATGCCAGCCTCGTTTGAAATAGCCGGGCTGGTATTGCGAGCCCTTCCATTTCCTGACGACTTTGGTGATGTCGTTGGCAGCGACAAATTCAAGGTCGCCGTAAACGCAGTCAATATCGTCGGACTCAAACGCTTTGACAACGTCGGCCACGACTTGTTTGTCATAGAAGAGGTCGTCGGAATTGAGAACGCCGACAATGTCGCCCGTTGCCATGCGCAAGCCTTTGTTCATCGCGTCATAAAGCCCTTTGTCTTTTTCGCTGACCAGACGTAGGCGTCCACCAAAGCGCGGTTCGTAAGCCTTGACAATTTCTTGCGTGCCGTCGGCCGACAAACCGTCTACGATGATGTATTCTATGTCTTGATAAGTCTGGGCCAACACGCTGTCCAACGTGTCGCGCAATGTGGCGGCACTGTTGTAGGTGGCTGTTATGATGGAGACTTTCATTACGTTATTGTTGCTTGCTTCGGTATGGCGCACTAATCACCGGCCGCTGTTCCTCCCCATGTTTGACATCGGAACCGGCACAACGGCTTTGCATCATACGGATTCTGTTGATTTGTTTTCTCGGATAACGGAAATGCTTATGTAACTGCCATTTCCTTCTGCTTTCCAACCGAGCCTCAGCCTCTTTCTGAGAAAGAAGCAAGCGCAGGTTTCTGGAAAGCCAAAACATGCCTACGCCCCAGCAATAAAGGGGCGGAGTCATCTTTGCTATATCCTTGTATGTCAAAATACTGCCTGAAGGCAGACCGACATAGGGGCAAATTTAGTTAAAACGTCTGAAACAACCAAATTCTTAGTGGAAAACTTACGGGGCTTAAGCATTTTAAATGCCTATATTTTACGGGCAAGCCGTCAGTTGGTTATGCTCATTGCGCTGGTCGACACGTTGTATTGCACCGTGCGGTAACGATAAAGGGCGCGACTCTTGCCGTGCTGCTCGTTTCCAGCGTTGTTGAGGTCGTAAACGCAACCGCAACGGGCGCATTGCAGGGTGGAGATTGAAGAGAAATGAAGGGGACGTCTTTTTTCGGAATTATCGTAGCAATTGGGACAGGCCAACTCGTAGGCCACCGTGGTTTGCCCACTGAAATCTGGAACGGCAGGACAACCGACCACGAAACCGGAAAGATAGCCATAGGGCTTGAAATAATCAGCTGTGGCAGTCGGCGTATATGTCACTTCCTTCCCGTTGCTGTCCTTAAACTGATATTTGCCGATGGGAAAAGTGATCAGGCAAAACTGGCCGGGATTGGTCAAAGCGGAGCGCAAGGGGGCGGTGGTATTGACATATTTGAACACAAACCCCGCAGACCAGGGGGCATAAAGGTCTTCTATATCATCGGCACAGGAAGCCATGAAGAAGCCAAGAAGAAGGTATGCTATGTGTTTAAACGGCAATCTCATTGGAGTATAGTTTATTGTGTACCGACTGGGAAGGGCGGGCCAAAGACAGGGAAGGGCTGGCCTAAGAACGGGAAAAGTGTCCTAAGTAATCTGGCGCAAAGAGATGTATGCCATTGGACGCGGTCTGTCGGCGGGCGACAGGAGGCAGATTGCCCGACAGAATCATCTGGAATTACCAACCAGAATATTTAGGACACCCTTGGATATGCCATCACTCTCCGCCCAGAAGTTTCTTCTCGGCTTCGCTCACGCGCTCAAAGCCGAAACGGGTATAGGTGGCCTGCATGAGAGCGGCAATGCGGTCGTTGCACAGATTGCCGATGGAGCCTTCGTGGGTGTGGTGGATTTCCTTGTTCGGCGTGAACTGGTGGGCCTCGATGTCAAGCCCCACTTTCTTATAGGCGTCGCGGAAAGGCATGCCTTCAGAAGCGAGGCGGTTGACCTCTTCAACGGAGAACATGAGGTCGTAACGCGCGTCGTCGAGGATATGCTCGTTGACACGCATACGCGCCACGATGTAGGTGGCCATACGGAGGCAGGAGAGCAATTGGTCGAAGGCTGGCAGGAAGACTTCCTTGATTTCCTGCAAGTCGCGGAAATAGCCGCAAGGCAAATTGTTCATGATCATCACCACCTGCGTTGGCAAAGCCTGGAGCTTGTTGCAACGGGCACGGATAAGTTCAAAGACATCGGGGTTTTTCTTGTGGGGCATAATGCTCGACCCCGTGGTACACTCATCTGGCAGGCGCACAAAACCGAAATTCTGACTATTAAACATGCAAGCGTCGAAAGCCAGTTTGGCCACCGTGCCGGCGATACCGGCGAGGGCGAAGGCCACGTTGCGCTCGTTCTTTCCGCGCCCCATCTGGGCATAGACCACGTTATAATCCATCGAGTCGAAACCGAGCAATTCGGTGGTCATCGTGCGGTTGAGCGGGAAAGAAGAACCATAGCCGGCGGCAGAACCAAGCGGATTGCGGTTGGTCATGCGATAGGCGGCTTCAAGAAGCAGCATATCGTCGGCCAGGCTTTCGGCGTAGGCGCCAAACCAAAGACCGAAGCTGGAGGGCATGGCCACCTGCAAATGGGTATAGCCTGGCATGAGCACGTTCTTATAGCGTTCGCTCTGCTGCTGAAGTTCCGCGAAGAGGTCGCGCACCGCCTCAGCCACTTCGCGGATTTTGTCGCGCGTGAAGAGCTTGAGGTCAACGAGCACCTGATCGTTGCGCGAGCGTCCGCTATGTATTTTCTTCCCCATGTCGCCCAGTTTGCGGGTGAGCATGAGTTCCACTTGCGAATGCACGTCTTCGATACCATCCTCAATGACAAAATCGCCCGACTCTGCCACCTGATAGATGGCACGCAGTTCGCGAAGAAGAACGGGCAGTTCATCGTCGGCAATCAGGCCGATGCTGTGCAACATCGTGACGTGTGCCATAGAGCCAAGCACGTCATACTTCGCCAGATAAAGATCGAGTTCGCGGTCATGGCCGACCGTGAAGCGGTCAATCTCTTCCGTCACATGAACAGACTTCTCCCAAAGTTTCGCTCCGTGGAGCGTGTTTTCGTTATTCATTTTCCGTCTGAAAATTAAGCTCTTTCTAAACACCAAGTCTATTGCATAGGCGCCTGCGCCGCAGCAGCGAGCACATTGGCCAAACCGTCGGCAGCCTGCTGCAGGGGTTTAGACACCATGCCCTTCATAAAGAAATTCACCTCGGCACCAACGGTGACGCGCATCTTCGTGGCACATTCACCCTCTGGCAGCAACTGGATCCACACATAAAGCGGGATGGGCGATCCTTCACTGGCAAACTTGATGCACTTCGGGTCGCGCTCAACGATGCGCAATTCAATCTGCGCCATCGGCGTAGAGAGTTGCAGGGAATCCTGCGTAAAGGTGATGTCGTTGATATACTTGCGAACATCTGCCAACTTGTCGGCAGGCACCTGCGAGGAAAGTTTTTCTTCCAACGCGGGGTCGTTGATGCGCTGCTTCAAGCTTTCGAGATTGCGCAAATCGGCAAAACGTGCGTAGATAGCTTCCTGCGCCTGTGGCAAATGTTTTACTTCACTTTCAAATTTACTGAGACTCATTGGTTTCTTTGTTGTATTAAGGGTTGCCGCGCTTGAAGCGGCAACACGATTTATTCTTCTTTGAGTAATGGTGAAAGAATTACTAAGGGGAAAGGCAGCGACTGCCCGTTTACATCTCGACGCGCACGGCCTTCGTGACATTTTCGATACTGCTCAGCGAGTCGCAGATGTTCTTAACGTCAGACGTGTCGTAGACCACGATGTCGAGCGTGCCGTCGAAGAGGCCGTCTTTCGTTTCGAGCGTGATGCGACGCACAGGACTGTTGCGCTGCTTATGCAGCACGCTGGCAATCGTGTAAAGAACGCCCTGGCTGTCGACACCGCTGATTTGCAGGCGGCACTCAAACGGTATCTGGCGGTGCATATCCCAATCGCAAGCAATGATGTTATTGCCATAGCGCGTCTTGAGTTTCATGGCCGTGGCACAACTGCGCTTGTGGATTTCCAGTTCGTTTTTCGGCGTGATATACCCCAAGATGTCGTCGCCTGGAATCGGGCGGCAGCAAGGAGCAATGACGCATTTCTTAAACGTCTCCTCGTTGACCACCAGCGTCTGCTTGCGATTGATGTTCTTGACGAAATCAGTGTTGTCGACGTGGTTGATGACACAACCCTTGTCGGCCGACTTCTTGCCGATAAACGGAATATGGCGCCACCAACTGTCCTTGCCGCCTTTTCCCTTGATGCAGTCGAGGTCACATTCATTGGGAATGATGCGCTCGTCGGCGATGGCAAGGAAGAAATCGTCGCGCACAGTGTATCCGTGGAAGCGCATGAGTTTGTCCAGCACAGCCGGCGTACACTGAATGTCGTTCCTCTCCAAGAAAGCACGGAGTAACTGGTCGCCCTTTTGACTCTTCTCACGGCGCTCGCGGCGCAAAATGGCCTGAATCTTGTTGCGGGCCTTTGCCGTCGTGACGAAGTCAAGCCACTCTGGCTGCACATGCTGAGCCTCGGTGGTGATGACCTCCACTTGGTCGCCGCTCTTGAGCTTATAATTGAGCGGCACGAGCACATGGTTGACCTTCGCACCGAAACAGTGGCATCCCACAAAACTATGGATGGAGAAGGCAAAATCGAGCGCCGTGGCACCAGCGGGCATATTCTTGAGGTCGCCTTTGGGGGTGAACACCAATATTTCGTTGGAATAGAGATTGAGCTTGATAGTATCGAGCAAATCGAGCGTATCTGGCTGCGGGTCGTCAAGGATTTCCTTGATTGAATTGAGCCAGCGGTCGAGCTCGCTCTCGTCGTAAGGCGCATCCTTATCCTTGTACTTCCAATGCGCGGCAAATCCCTGCTCCGCGATGTTGTCCATACGGTCGGAACGAATCTGCACCTCAATCCATTTGCCCTGCTTGCTCATGAAGGTGTTGTGGAGCGCCTGATAGCCGTTGGCCTTCGGATTGGAAAGCCAGTCGCGGAAGCGCGTAGGATGCGGCTTATAGATTTTGGTGAGTGCACCGTAGATGCGATAGCACTCATCCACCTCGTCCTTACGGTCGTTGGGCACGAAGACAATGCGGATGGCCAAAAGGTCATACACCTCGCTGAAGGGGATGTGCTTGTTCTGCATCTTCATCCAGATGGAATACGGACTCTTGATGCGGGCTTTCAGCGTATATTTGATGCCCATTTTGTCGAGTTGCTGGCAAATGGGCGGCGTAAACTTGTCGAAGATGGTGTCGCGCTCTGGCTGCGTCTCAGCCAACTGCTGCTCGATGCGATGGTATTCATCGGGATGTTCGTATTTGAAACTCAGGTTTTCGAGTTCCGTCTTGATTTTGTTCAAACCGAGGCGGTCGGCAATCGGGGCGAAGATATAGAGCGTTTCGCTGGCAATCTTATATTGCTTGCGGGCCTGCATGCTTGAAAGCGTGCGCATGTTGTGTACGCGGTCGGCTATCTTTATCAGGATGACACGCACATCATCGCTCATCATGAGCAAGAGTTTCTTAAACGTTTCAGCCTGCAACGAAGCCTTCTCCCCGAAAATACCGCCAGAAATCTTCGTCAGCCCCTCCACGATATTTCCCACCTTCGGGCCGAAAAGGTTCGTGAGGTCCTCGTTGGTATAATCGGTATCTTCCTCCACGTCGTGGAGCAAGGCCGCACAGATGGAAGTGGAGCCCAGTCCGATTTCCTCACACACGATTTGCGCCACGGCAATGGGGTGAAGGATATAAGGCTCCCCCGAGAGACGGCGCACCCCCTTATGGGCCTGCTTCGCGAAGTTGAAGGCCTTGGTGATGACTTCCACCTTGCGGCGGTGGTTGGTGGCCAAATATGTGTCAATCAAGTGCTGGAAGGCAGCTTGAATCAGTTCCTCATCTTTCTGTTCCTGAGGAGTAAGCGTCGGAGTATTAGTGTCTGTCATGGTGCGAAGGTTTTATTATGTTGTTTGACAAGACGACGGCTTGGCCAAGACAATGGCAGAAGCGTTTCTGTGACCGCAACGGGCCCCGCCGCCAAACGGCGATTGCCCGCCCTCCATTGTCCAATTGCGAGAAAAACACACCTGCCTCCCGAAGCATTCGGCCACCATTACTAATGGTATGCGTCGACGCTTCGGAAGGCAGGTGCATGAGCATATTTATTTCACTCTGATTTTCTGACCAGGCTTAATCATGTTACCCTTGATTTTATTCAGTTTACGGATTTTGGCAACCGTCGTGTGGTTTCGGGCGGCAATCGTGCTGAGCGAATCGCCCTTACGCACCGTGGCCGTCCGCTCCGTTGATCTGCGGTTGCGCTTATGGCGTGCCGCCGTGGAGCGCGACTGCGAAGCGGTGCTGCGCGTCGGTTCCGCCTTGGGCTCGTTGACCGCCACCACAGCGCGGCGCGTCAGAAGTTCATCGGCACGATAATTATAAATGGAGTCTTTCTGGTCGATGAAGGCCAAGATTTTCTCCTGCGGCAGGCGGATGGCACAAGGCTCCGTCTGTCCTGGAATCACGCCAGTGCGATATTGCGGATTGAGCGCACGGATGGCCTCCACGTCGATGCCGCAGAGCGCTGAAATCTGCTCCATGTGTACGTTGCGCGACACCATAATCGTATCGGTCGTCACAGGGATTTTCGTTTTCATCGGACAGATATTGTGCTCACAATAGTACGTCATGATGTAGTTGGCCGCGATGAAAGCTGGCACATAGCCGCGCGTTTCCTGCGGCAAATAAGGATAGATGGTCCAATAGTCGCGTACGCCGTCGGCACGGTGGATGGCCTTGTTGATTTTCGTTGGTCCGCAGTTATAAGCGGCAATCACCAAGTTCCAGTCGCCATAAATCTTGTAGAGGTCGCGCAGATACCTGGCGGCAGCCCACGACGACTTGATGGGGTCGCGGCGTTCGTCGACGAGGCTGTTGACTTTCAAATCGTAGCGTTTTCCCGTGGCGAGCATAAACTGCCAGAGGCCCACGGCCCCAGCGCGGCTGACAGCCGTTGGCTCGAGCGCCGACTCAATGACTGGCAAATACTTCAATTCGAGCGGCAGACCATAATAGTCGAGCGCTTCTTCAAAGATGGGGATATAGAAATTTCCGGCGCCGAGCATGTACGACACCGAGCGGCGCAAACGTCCGCTATATTGGTCGATAAACTGCTGGACGATGCTGTTGTAAGGCATTTCCATCACGGCAGGAATGCGTCCGAGGCGTTCGCGGTAGACCTCCTCTGGGAAAGGCGGATTGTAATCCGGATTGACGCAAGTGGTGTCGGGATAAAGATATTTCTTGGCGTGCCACTCATTGAGCAGGGAATCGGCATTGAGCGTCATACCCTCTGGCAGTTCAATGACTTCCTTGCGTCCGCTTCGGTCGTCATTGACGGTAATTTCGTTGACGTTCTGCGCAGAAGCCGTCGTGCAGAAAGCACAGGAAGCCAATGCGAGCAGAAATACTTTAATGCGTTTCATTGAATGCGATTTGTTCTTTTTAAAAATAGGGAAGCTCCTGCCAGTTTATCTTGGCAATGGACCTAAATCAACGACACTCCCGTCCGCAAATGCGGAATCAAGAGCCGTCCCTTCACCCTCCGTTTAGCTATTGTTTTACCCTTACTTAAAGGGGTGTTCTATAAATTAATTTTAATGGAGATTCTTTATTTAGGATTGACTTGG
>ULPP01038085.1_pt1 | contig 11711 bp, 10 predicted proteins | sample 1953531 | NCBI WGS metagenome assembly ULPP01 (sample SAMEA4835630, study PRJEB28245) | human gut metagenome | biome: gut microbiome; material: fecal sample | place: Denmark | collected 2008
AAGCGGCTACTCTTGATAGTTTATGGAATAAGTTTGCTCAAGAATGTCAAATGGGACATTTGGGTGCTGATATTATTCTGCAAGCTGTGGAACTAAAGGCAAATCCTTCAGAACGTGTTCAGCTTTCTTCCTTATGTGCAATTCTCGGAGTGGATTCTGTAGATATGATTGGGAAACAGGAAAATCGTTTTCGTGAATATAAGACTTCTTTTTTTCACAGTGCTAATCCTCTGCAAAACGAACGTACATACCAATATCAGCAGATATTTCGAGAAATAGCTGCTTTTGGAAATGGGCATGAAACAGGTGATGTCTTTATTGGAATTAACAATAATGGAGAAATCAGTGGCGTTGAGGAGGAATTGCTGAACGAGGCTCCTTTCACAAATAGAGCAGACTTCCAAGCGGATTTTAGAAATCAACTGAATCAGGCGATAGGAAACTATCAGTTTGTTTCTTCTATCACCATGACGTGGTATAAAACCGCAGAAGAAAAACTGTTTTGTCGTATTTCTGTACCTAAATGGGACGGAACTGTTATTTTACTGAATGGATGTGAATTGTATGTTCGGGAAGATGCAGGTAAGAAACAGTTGAAAGACAAGGATTTAATTGATTATATATTAAAGCATTGTGCTGGTAAGGCAGCGTGATGGTGTTGAACTTTTCAAATTTTGAAATAATGAGTAACAAAGAATTAGTTAGTATACTGGTTAGACTGCTTTGTGACATGGATGACCACGGGAACGGTTTGGCAGAAGATTCTCTGTACGATTTTGTGAACAATCCTAATGCATCACTTTCTGAGAAACAGAATGCATTGGCTTTGATAGAAAGGAAAATCGCGTATATAGCAGAAGATATTGGTTACTTTGAAGAAGATATTGTTGTTGGATTAAGCGATAAAGATATGTTTGCGCTATATTCACTTCTTGTGGTCCGCCGTTATTTGATGGAACAAATAATTGGTGAACCAAGTGAGGAGTACGTGGAATAAGTCTCTTATCAAAGTTATAAGTTGTCAATACTAACGACTGAATGTTTGAGGCAAGGTACCGAGATGTGGCATGTTATAATGGCTAGTTCGTCATTTAAGGAAAATGATGGCTATCTTCAATATAGAGAGTATGTCTTGACTTATCAAGCTGATTTTTGTCAGTCTGTATTGGCATTTGAAGACGATGATATGTATGGATCGTTTTTCCCTTTTATACATCGGTTGGTTTATACTTTGGGGGAGCAAACGAATATGTTTGACAATAACTTAATAGCCAAATAGTTAGTATTGGATGCCATTGCAGATTAAGAATGGGCAGTTGAGGATTTCATGTTTGTTGATTGGCTGTGCGTCAGACATGATTCTGTTGTTCCGTTAGAATTTTCGAATAATATGGAAAAGTAGAGAGATGGAATGAATCTCTAACGACAATTTTCGGTCGTTTTAAGTCGTTACGGCTATTTCAGCTTCACAAGTGACTCTTCAGATAAAATTGTAATGACATTTTATCTGAAGAGTCACTTGCTTATATCATCTGCCACGTCGCACCCTATACTTCGCTGGTCGCATCATCGCAGCCGACACGGCGATGCACCTGCGCCACCAATGATCATCGTCTTCATCCTTGTCACGTCCCCAACCAGAGCCAGGCGAACCGCTACCGCCACATGATTCTGCATAGGTTGTAGCCTCATGGATATATCCAAGAGAAAGAAGCATGGCGCAGTTGATGATTTGGTTGCAGTTTCGCATCAAGTCGGAATAGCCTGACTCGTTTAGAATTTCCTGCTGACGGTCGGTGAACGTAGAGGTAAGAGGCTCTAAGGAAGAAACAAGCATACTGTTGAAAGTGGCAAGCATATTTCTTTGAAGTTGAATTGAGTGCAAGTCCCTGTCTTCACCAAGAACTTCTTGCATTCTGCTGTGCTCGTATTTCATTTCTGCAAGTCTCTGTTTGGCTTCCGTAATGATAGAGTTGGCATCGTCAAGCATTTTTTTGCGGAGAGCAAGTTTTTCGTCTATACTTTCCATCTCTTTGCGTAGTTTTGACATTTGCATTGCCAAGTATGCATTATCAACACCGTCTTGCCCGAACTGTCGGGCTATGAGGTCTATCTGCTTTTGCACCTCCTCTTTACGAGTATGCAAGTTTGCAATCATGGTTGAGATGCCTTTCAGTTTTATCTCGGCACGATGTATCTGCTTCAGCAAATCTTCTTTGGTTGTTTGCAAACGTGTAACCTCAGATATTAAGTCATGCCTGTATTCTGAAATAGAACGATGCCGGGCTTTTGTGGTGGCAATGTCGTTGCCACGCTCCAATCCCCACTTCTGACCTACCTCCTTTTCCAGATCATCATGAAGCTTGCGGAAAATGGCTGCCATTTGATATTTGTCTTTTCCAAACACTGCTCTCCATGATATTCTGCCACGCCCATTGTCCATCGGAATCACAGAGCAATGGATATGTGGATTTGTCTCGTCAAGGTGGACGTAGAAGCCAACAATGTTGTCTTCGCCAAAACGCTTCGCCACAAAATCATAAACATCCTTCGCCCAATCCTCTATATCCTTTGTCCTGCAAAGATGAGAGTTGTCCGCTCCTTTTTCAAGACTTACTTCCTGACTGCCGAAAGCCAAATTGAGCATCCGTTCACGGCTGCCACCAAAGACAAACTGGGCGAGAGTGTTTTGCCTACGTCTGACATTCGGACGGTCGTTCGGGTCTTTGATGCCTCTTGATGCAAGACTCTCAGCCATCTTCTGTGCTATTGATTTTGATGTGTCGATAGGCTGTATAATACCACCTTTCGCCACTTCAAAATTAAGATGCTTTCTTGTAGGGTCATAATTTGAGAGACTGTCGGAAGCCTTCACACTCCACATTTTGTCATTCCAGTTACGCTGCTGTTCGTTGCTTTCTGCTTGTGTGATGCCACTGCTATTGGCGTGTATATCCATCACTTGTTTTCTTTCTGCCATATCTATTTCATGTTAAGTTCTAACCGAGCTTGCTCCCCGAAGGAACCTCTATGAGGGGTTAGCCTAAAGCGTAAACGAAAGTTAACGCATATTAGGCTATGCGATTTATAAATCGTTTGTCTGCTAAGTGTTCTTTCTACAGCAAGAGCAAGCTCTTTTCTTTATTCTTTTGTTGTTATACCATGTTGTTTGCACATCCAAAAGAACGTGCCGATATTGACCTGTTGATAGTTCCTCCGAAGGAGGTCGGTAAACATCTTGTCCGTCTTAGCAGCATTGTACTTTGCGTTTTGCCGGCTGCAAATATGGAATAGTGATCTTCCACTCTCGCCAAGTGTTGCCAAGGCACACCCCACCTTCAACCAATCATCATAAGAGGCTGTAATATCTATGCCGCATTGTTGTATTTTTCGACAGCAAACAGCCACCTCTGCAGATGTGTTCTCACCTTCATATATAAAGCAAGTCGGAAAGGATTTATGCTTTGGTTTTTCCACATAAACTCCTTCATACAATGTGGCGTTTTCATTTATGATAGGATGCTCGTCATACGACAAGCAACGCAATCGGGTGATGTCGCTGCATGCCGAATCTATCATTATCCCCATCTTTCGGAAATCAATCTGAAGTTGGCGGAATTGCTGCAAGTGCTTTTCGGGATAGCGTAATGGGATAACCAGGAACAATCCTTTGCCACTTACACTTAATGCACAATATGCTATTTGTGGAAGTACCGACAAGTCTTGTTTCAATGTTTCCCAATCCAAAATGTCTGGATTGTCCTTAGCGTCAATATCCACACATATTAGTCCTGAGTGTTGGGAAAGATTGTTCTTTGCTCTTGTTGGAGAGAATACGCCACTAATAGTAGCCTGTGGCAGACTACGTTTTAAGGCATTACGCTTCTCCTTGTCAAAGACAGCTCTCAACCTTAGTATATCATCCTTATATTCCTTACAGAAAAGGAATGTCCCTAAAGGCATTCTTGTCCCTGTATTGTCAGTCACTCCGTTATAAACGGATATATGAGTTTGAAAAATGTCCATAGTCTTTCATTCGTTTACAGGTTGCGGTTGCGCCATGAGTTTACATCCTCATTATCAGTTAGTTGAAACGTGTCGCAAGTGCAACCCCGCAACTCGGAGGCTTGATTTACGATTTTACTTACATATTGCCGTGATACACCTATGGCATCAGCGAGTTTCTGAATATTAAGTTTCTGGCGTTCCGTGCGCTTGACCAATTCCGCTATAAGTTGTGCTTTTGTCATTTCGTTTGACGAGTAGCCCTTCATCTGTTTCAACATCCTGTAACCACAATACTCAAAGTAACGCATGCACTCTATGCTGTACCGCATTTCTTCTTCCGAAATTATCATTGATGTTGGCAATGCAAAGTATTGTCCTGCGCCAGCACTTTCTCCACAAGAAAGAATGTGGGTAATGGCACACCATTTTTCTATCTGTATTCTGATTTTGGAAAGGATGGATGCCACCCAAGGATCGGCATCTCTTTCCTTTTTTGCAGTCTCTTTATTGAACTCATTGAGGAGAGCTTTTGCTTCGGGGCTTAACAACAGCTTCATGTCTTCAATAGCATTTAATTTATCAGTCATTTCATACCATGCGGTTTTGTACATTTCATCAAGCACATTGTCCTTATATTCCTTCTCTGGAAGAACTTGTGGATAAACATACAGCCAACGCTGCACAAAGCCTTCGTCTGCCCATGAGGGTTTGAAGGCATTGGCAATGGCACGAGGTTGTATGCCCCCCAATATGCAAAGAAAAGGATTGGAAATCCATTGAGGTTCCTGTGTCTTACGGTCAATTGGGAACGGGGTTCCGTCGTAGATAGACAGGTAGTTGCTGATTTCACCACTTGAATTATAGCGGTTCATGTCATCAAGAAAACCTTTAATCTCATCACGATATAGCAACAGCCCTGCCTTTGTATTGTCCTTGTCGGCAAGGACTTGATACAACCCTTCTGGTGTAACGTCCGAAACAATCAGCCTGTCTCTGACTGGTTCTTCACCACCATTCTTCTTGTATTCACGATATTCCTCCTTGAATTTCTTTATGCGCAATTTTTCTTCTTTGAAGATGGGCTCCAACAGGGCTTTTATTGGAGCACTCTTGTTTGAACCGCTTGGAGCAACCACGCAAATCCAATGGTTGGGATTGTTGTTGTACTTGCCATCGAAAAGCTCTATATGTTTGCCACATATTGTGCTTACGATGGCATACACGGCTGCCGTTATGAAGTCACGGGAGCACTCGAAGACCTCCGCATAATGATTGATAATCCCCTGCACTTCCAAACGTAATCCCCAAATGGGTATCTCGTGTGGTGGTGCTTCAAGGGAATGAGGATTGATGCTTATCATAATGGTTGCTGTTTTGAGGGATTAAACACGGCATCTATGTCCGATTTACGATAAAGGGCTTTTCGTCCCACTTTTATAGGAGCAGGCCACACACCATTCTTCACGTTACGCCAAAGTGTTGTCTTTGAGACATGGTATTTTATGGCAACCTCATCGGCTGTCATATACTCATCTTCGCTATTGGCATTTCTGCTATTGTCCTCCTTCCATTCAAGGAAAAGTTCCTTCAGGTCGGCAATGTTCAAAACAACCTGTATTTGTGCGTTGTTTGAAAGTTCTTTAATATCCATTGTATTCTGAATTTTTATTGTTATACATCTTGTAAATTTCACTTGTGTTCTCGAGAATTCACAAGCAAAATTATTACGCACAATAGCGAAAGGAAGAAAAAACGTATGAATAACCACTGATTTAAGGGGCAAATAGTAGAATTGGTTCTAACGAGAAGCATGAATAGAACCAAAGAATAAGGGCATACCATTGGTCAACATGACTATTGGTATGCCTTTAGCTTATGTCGGATTTTATGTTCTACGAGATTAAATCTCGCTTATCGTTTGCTTCAATATGTCATCATCTATCTGACGGTAGCGGTTAAATGCCCGGCTGCCTTCAACGTGTCCGCTCATCTTGCCAACAATATTTGGGTCGCGCACAGCTTTGTAGGCTGCACCTACGAAAGTCCTGCGAGCCATGTGCGAGCTGGCAACATCACAAATGCGTTTCATTTCAGTTTCGCCTGTAGTTGAATTGCGTACAGGAACTATTCTTGTTATGCCACATATCAGAAGTATCGCCTTTATCGCATCGTTGTATTTCTGCGGACTGATAAAAGGGAATAATCTTCCGTCTTTGTCCACTCCATTATATTTAGCCACCAACTTCAGCGCACATGGGTTTAGCGGTATACGTGGCTTTACTGGAGCATCTTCATCCGACGTCTTGCTTGGCACATACTCCAATATGCCGTCCGTGATGTTCTTTGAGGTCAGTGTACATAAATCTCCCACACGACAACCAACCAGGCATTGAAACACAAATATGTCTCGCTGCACCTCCAATGTCTTCAATGGAAATTTTGAGCAGAGTTTCTTTTCTTCATCTTCCAATCCCTCCCATAATGCAGGGATGTCTGCGTCAGCCAATAGATTGCGCTCCTCTTTTGTCAGATAAAAAGGAACGCCATACTTCTCCGTACCAATCTTTATGCCATCAAAAGGTCGGTTGGAAGTTCTTTCCGTCTCATAGAGCCACTGCATGAAAGCCTTGAATTTCTTTTTTAGCTTCACTATTGTATTCTCTCCACGGTTCTGCAATTTGGTGAAAGTATGTACGACATTGATTTCAACAGGATATTGCTCCAATATTGATTCAAACTGTTTCGGGTATTTCTCGGACAATGTTTTCTCGTTACGCAAATAATTCTCAAAGTCTTCAATGTCCTTTCGGGTTATCTTGTCGATGTTCCATGCAAACTTTTCTCTGAGAACCTTGTTCTTAAACGCTTCATATCGAGCCAGATCACGCACAAGAACTCGAAAGGCTTTTGTGTGGTCGTATGAGAAACGTTTTTTCTCCAAGTATTCTTCCGCCAAATCATAAATGGAAATTCTCTTGACTCCACGCTTTTTCTTCGGATTAACGACATTACCATGTTGATGAAATTTGCGCACGATTTTATCAAGCCAATCATCTGGAATATTTTCTTTATCTACCTTGACAAAGGCATCCATTATAATTGTCTGTAAATCCACCAACAATCGGGCTTGTTCTTTGTCATATAGTACATCTGGAGTAATAAGCCTATCGGTAATAACAACCTCACCTCTTGTTGTAACGACATATCCTTTTGCCTTTGCTTCGTCTTTGCAGACAGAAGTAATCTTGTCTGGAATATCTACTCCCTGCTTCTTGGTTGCAGCCCTATTTACAAAATATTTGAAATGACGAGGCTGTATGAATAATCCAGTCTTGACTCTAAAGTCAATCTTCTGACCTTGATAAAACCTTATCAGTATTTCACTGCGATGAGTTATTTTGTCCTCTTTTGAGGATAATTTCAAATCAATATTCGCCATAATACCTCTATTTTTATTTGTTTGCAAAGGTAATGGTAATATTTTCTACTTGCAATATTTTTGCCGAGTTTTTGCCGAGTTTTCTGTAATTTAATGATATTACTCGCTATTGAGTGAAATAATACTATTGCGTATTTATTTGACAATAAGCCGTTTAATGATTTCTAAAAATTTCAATAGATATTACCAAAATGTGCCTTTCAGGCGCACCATACAGAATCCTAACTGCTTGAATATAAGCAGTTAGGATTTTTGATTTTATGTTTTTGGCAACAGATTGCCAACATAATTCATCGCTAATTAGTTGTGGTCGCCAAAGTTCATGTTGTTTTCATCCGTATTTCTCATGATTTCATTGCATTTCACTTGACATCGCCAATTTTATGAGTCACCAAATGACAAACTATAGTCAGGTAGATTAGCTCACATATTCTATAAATTGATGTATATATCATCTATATAATACAAATATCACTATCTAACATAATAACTCAACACCTTTATTCGTTATTCTAACAGGAAATCACTACTTTTGTACTTTCCAAATAATTATACGCAAATATGAGTAAAGATATAAACAGACTAAAGGTCGTCCTGGCTGAAAAGAAACGAACCAACAAATGGCTTGCCGAACAATTGGGCAAAGATCCTGCAACCGTATCAAAGTGGTGTACCAACACCATACAGCCGAATGTCGAGACATTGGTGGAGATTGCCAAATATTTGAATGTTGAGATACAGGATTTGTTTTGGCCAATAAAAGACAAAGAGTAATATGAATATTTTTTCTTTCTTTTCAGGAGCAGGGTTCTTGGACTTGGGGTTTGAGCTACAAGGCAATTTTAATGTGGTCTTTGTGAATGAGTTTCACAAGGCTTTTAATGACGTATATCAATATGCACGGCAACAAATGGGAATTGCCCAACCAATCTATGGTCATCATGTCGAAGACATAACGGAATACACAGATGGTAAACACGATGAGAAGTTAACAAATCTTATAGAACTGGTAAATACATCAAAGCAAACAGACTTGACTGGCTTTATAGGTGGACCTCCATGTCCAGATTTCTCTGTAGCCGGTCGAAATAAAGGTCGTGACGGAGAAAATGGTAAACTTTCTGGAACATATACAGAATTGATATGTCGTGCTCTTCCTGACTTTTTTGTATTTGAGAATGTAAAAGGTCTGTATAGAACCGCAAGACATAGAGAATTCTTTGAAGAATTGAAAATGCAATTCCGAGAACACGGATATTCCATGACGGAACAACTTGTCAATGCATTGGAATATGGTGCACCTCAAGACCGAGATAGAATTATTCTAATAGGTTTCCATCATACTGCTATCGAAAGGCTCCATCTACCTGAATCAGATGGCAAATTGTTGGATTTTCCTTGGGAAGCACACAAACGATATAATTTGCAAACAGTGAAGTCGCTTCCTTGGCCGACAAAGACACCATATCATGAGAATGTTGAAACAGAAATGCCGCAAGGAATTATAGAGGACTTAACTGTTCTACATTGGTGGAAGCAAAATCATGTAGATACTCATCCCAACAAAGATATGTACTTTAGGCCTAGAGCCGGACTTGTTCGTTTTCAAACAAAGGATGAGGGTGATGTAGAGAAAAAATGTTATAAGAGATTACATCGATGGCGCTATTCACCAACTGCAGCATATGGTAACAATGAAGTTCATGTGCATCCATTTCTGCCACGAAGAATATCAGTTGCAGAAGCATTGGCCATACAAAGCCTACCGGCAAATTTTGTATTGCCACCCAATATAACGCTTTCGGATGCCTTTAAAACAATAGGCAATGGTGTTCCATTTGTTTTAGCCAATGGGATAGCAAACAGTATTTCCGATTACATTAACCATCATAATTGATAGAAGTATGGAATTAAGTCATTTGATAAGTCTCATAGACGAATTGCCTCAAAATAGTAAATTATCTTACGTTAGGGGTGAAGACGTATGCACATATGTAAAAGTTGACAAGGTTGAAAATAGACTTTATGCAATTACGCCAAAAGGCAAGGAATGTACTTTTGCTGAGAGTTTTCTTTTAGCATTAGCTTCTGGTATTGCCCCAAATGTAGCTTTCAATACGAGCCAACTACTTAACAACAAAGGCTCCAATCGAGCTGTTGTTGATAGTATAATAGCAAATACTGCAGAGTTTTATTGGTTTGCCAAAGATGGTGCAAAGTATACTGTTTGGATTCCTACAAAAAGACATTCTGCTGGTGAACTTGCAGAATGGACAGATATGGATTCTATAAAAATGACAGAGAAAGTTCTGCCAGGATTTTTGCAGACTTCTAATTATACGGATTCCCCGAATGTCGTTCGTGATAGTTTTATCCGCTTTTGGTCAATCGTAGACCAACATGGTGCTGATTATGAAACATATGTGTCTCAATTTGAAAAGGTTATCAATGCTTATCTTCATAAAAATGCAAATGTTGAAAATGTATTCTCGTTAACTGACTTGCACCAATATGAAAAGGTCATAAATGCAGTTATAGAGAAAAATACAGAAATGGCTTATTTGCAAAAAGAACAAGGGCCAAATGGAGAAAAATATTTGGTTTTTTCGACTCATAAGCATTATATAGAGTTCTTGAAAATCCTAGCTGCCACAAATAGCATTAAAGTCTCAACACGAACAATGAGTATTCAATCTGGCACAAAGGAGTATTCGGATTATCGCCCTTACATCACCGCCATCAAATCCAAGCCGTTCCTCCTACTTGCCGGAATATCCGGCACAGGTAAAAGCCGAATAGTGCGAGAGTTGGCAAGAGCATGTTGGGAAGAAGGCACAGATGAATACAAGGCACAAAAGCCAAAGAACTTCCAAATGGTGCAGGTGAAACCAAATTGGCATGACTCAAGTGACTTGATTGGTTATGTGAGCCGTGTCAGCGGAAAGGCAGAGTATGTGGCAGGAGAGTTCTTGAAATTCATCGCCAAAGCATGGGAAGATACTGAAACGCCGTACTTCTTGTGCTTGGACGAGATGAACCTTGCGCCTGTAGAACAATACTTCGCAGAATATCTGAGCGTGATAGAGTCTCGCAAGAGTCATGGGGATGATATTGTGACAACCGACCCTATATTGGAAAAGGCTGATGAAGAGTGGTACTTCAACTTGACAGCTTCACTGACATCAGACGAAGACATTCGCAAGCAATTCAACGAGGAAGGCATCAGCATCCCTCAAAACCTCATTGTCGTAGGAACGGTGAATATGGACGAGACCACATTCTCGTTCTCTCGCAAGGTGCTCGACCGTGCCATGACTATCGAAATGAACGAGGTGGACTTGCATGGCGGTCTGACCAAACATCACGAAAGCATTGGCAAGTTGAGTAATGCAGAGCTTGTCGGCTCTGCCGTGGAAGGCGTGGATGTTTACAACGACTACACCGATGTTTGCGACATTGCACTTGGCTATCTGCAAAAGGTAAATGATATATTGGAAGGTACTCCATTCAAGGTGGCTTACCGCACCCGTAACGAGTTCCTGCTCTATGTGGTGAACAACTTGTCGTATTGCAAAGACAAAAACGGCAACGATTTGGAGCAAGGCTATGTCATAGCTCGTGCCTTAGACGAGATTACCAGCATGAAAGTATTATCGCGCATTGAGGGTGACGACACGAAGGTTAGCGACGAACTACTTGACAACTTAAGCAAAGCTATCGAGGACGGATTGAAGAATGTGTCGGGAGAGGAGAATACAGTAAAATCCATATCTTTGGCGAAACTGAAAGAGATGAAAGCCAAACTCGTTTCGGGATATACAAGTTTTTGGAGCTAAAAAGCAATACGGATGGAACTATTGACGATTGAGCATAAAGATTTCACGATGATTGTCGAATGTACGAAGTTCGACGGCATTTGGAACAAGGCTAAGAGTAACGTGGGCGAGGACAAACTCTACTCCACTTACTCTTGGTCGGATGGTGTCGTGTCTGTTAAGCGTACATTGGATGCCGACCATGAAATAGACATTGAGCAAGGTGTTCCTGCTCCCGCCACATTCTTCGACAATGCCGACTATCCCATCTGGATAGAGTTCAAAGACTATGTGAAAGACGCTCAGTTTGGTTCCATCCTGCAAAACGACAACGACCGCTTCTCCTTTCGTCGTCACATCTTGGCTGGTTTCATCAACTACAAGAACGAGATAGGACGAAGCGAGATACAGATTATATACTCAAGTTTCGGATTTAGACTTCAAGCCGT
>ULPP01010870.1_pt1 | contig 11689 bp, 10 predicted proteins | sample 1953531 | NCBI WGS metagenome assembly ULPP01 (sample SAMEA4835630, study PRJEB28245) | human gut metagenome | biome: gut microbiome; material: fecal sample | place: Denmark | collected 2008
TATATGCAATGTAAGTAGGAACCAGATTCAGTCCGATGTTAAACACCGAAAACGGTATACTGACATGGATAAAATCTAACCCGATCTGCTGTAGTAAAAGCGACAATCCGGAAAATCCTCCCGGAAACAGGCCTGCCGTTTTGGCAAAACAGCGCAGATTCCACGCATACAAAAGTGAAGCAAAAAACACAATAAACAGGCGGAATACCTGATAAAATTTCGGGTGTTTATATTCAAGTGACTGAAACATCCTTTTCTCCCTCTTTCTCATTTTTTTGCATTGTAACATATTCCGACAAAAAAAGACAGACCTTTACGGCCTGCCTACCATCTGCCCCATTGGGTAATATTTTTCATCTCCAGTTGCCCACTGAATTCCAAGTTCTGCCTTTCCATTCCCATCAAATCCATAGAATAGATAACCAGTAATCATTTCTACATGATAGATCCCCTTATATCTTCCATTTTTCTGTCCGGTTTCAAACATCACATCTCCCGGATTCAATTTCATATTTTGTATATTTGCCTGACTCAGACCTCCTCTGACAAGTTTCTTATGCTGTACGCACCATTTTCCCATATCCGCTGCAACCGGTGCATAATATGCCATTCCAAAATTTACACCATTCTTATGATAAGATTTCCACACCAGAGAACTGCAGTCGTAAAATTTTTCCTGCATACGCTTTGGCTGGCTGTATGTACAGGTCTTTGCAATCTGAACGGCTTTCTGCACCGTACGTTTTCTTGCCGGGGTGACAACCGAAACTGCACATCCCAATTGCATATCCCCCAATGTTCCCTTTAAAACTGCATTTCCCGTCTTTTTTGCATAAACCGTTCCATTCTGGGAAACGCTTACAACTGATGGATTGGAGGATTTCCATTTGATTCCGTTTACGCCCTTTACCATAATCTGTTTTTTTTGCTTTGTGGAAAGCAACAGCGAGTTTGGCACATCCACACCAATGGTATTGATACTTACCTGAAATGTTTTATTATTAATAGTAATGGTAACTGTCGTTTTGCCTACAACATCCGGAGTAAGTGAAATCACATTATTTTCCAAGCTTGCATATACATCAATACTGCTATTGGAAGACTCCGTAGAAAACAAGACTCCGTCATCATAATCGTTTAATGTACACGGTGTATTCTGAAGGGTAAATCTATATGTTGGCATCTGCGTGCCATAATAATAATTGTCTGCTTTCTGCGTATAACCGGTCTGACTGGTTTTGTCGATCGTTACATTGGTCAGATCCGGTATGGGCGTTACATCATTATCATACCAGGAATCACTCCAATCAGAATCATCATAAACATCCTCTGCCTGTACTTTAACCTGCGGCACACAGATGCAGCTGGCTATAAGCACTGCTGCAAGCATGCCATAAAACTTCTTTTTCATAAACTCGTGCTCCTCTTTCGTGTATATTTTTTACCCATATCATCATACCACTACAGAGGCAGCGAAATCAACCATTCCGCTTTTCCTTTGCCCACTGCATCCCCAGTACCAGCACAACGCCCACCAGACAGGCAATCACATGAAAGCTTCCCGGCTGCAGCATCGGCTGTGGAGTTTCCAGCGTAGTCGGTCCCATCACGATTGCATAAAAAGAACCGATCATCATTCCAAGGATGGCATAGATTGTCTGCACACGGAAACGCTCCAGACAAACCTTGATCCCCTTTACTACAGTCACTGCACCTACAAGCACACCGCATCCAAAAAATACCAGACACGGAAGATAGGCCAGCTACAGGGACAGCACGCCTTTTACCGCTGTGATGACCGGAATGTAAGCTCCAAAAATCAAAAGCAGCGTGGAACCGGAAATCCCCGGCAGAAACATCGCAGAAATTGCAATCATTCCAATAAAAAACAGCTGGATACCTGCCTAGCTTAATTCTCTAAAAAATATATGACATTTCATATAAAAGACTCTGCCTTTCCCCCCTATGCCATACCTTTACACAATACTATATCTTATTATCCCCTCATACATAAAAAACGGATGATATAAACATCATCCGCCATATATAATATTTCTATATTATTCTGCTGTCTAATCTTCTATTTCCATCTTATATTCCACACCACCAATGTTAATTTCAAATCCTTCTAAAATCATTTGAATTTGATCTTGTGAAGCAATTCCATACAAACTATTCCAGAAATATTTTTCAGGTTGTCGTCGGTTATCAATATAAAAAATCATTTATAATACCACTTTGTCTATACCCAGTTCAAATTTAATCAATTTTTCTATTTCTTCTGCAAAATTCTGAACATAAGTTGTATTTTTCCAATTAGGATATCGACCTAACATATCTACAATCGTTAATTCTATATTTCGTAAATAAGGAATATACGCAACCAGCTCATCCTCGCCCATAAATATTTCATAATCAAAACCTTTTTTCGTCTGATTATGCACATGAGCTAAACAATGTACAAATAAATATAAAATTCTATATATCCTTTCAACCTCATCTGTTACTTTTTCTCCTTTAGAATACTGTAAAATACAAGATCTCAACTCCTTTATTTCACTTCCTGTGAGGTCGTTTATATCTTGATATACAGCAAACGGAAATGATTCGGCATAATACTCTCCCCACAAGTCATATGCAGCATCTTCGATATAATCTTCCATCTCATTTTCTAAATCATATTGTACTTTACATTCAATCTTCCCCCGTATTTTATAAATATTTTCATTATCAACAGCATGTCCTATTTCATGAACTGTCTTCACTAATCCTATATCTTTCAAACCAGATTCTTTGAAAAGTAGTTTTTCAGGCACTCCGTTTCTGGTCATCAAATCACAATACATTGCCGTTATCAAATACGACCGTACAACTATGGCTTGTGCAAATTCTCCATCTTCAGTAACTCCCATTATTGTTTTTCCCACTGCTGAATAATGCCCATCATTTGTCAAAGCTGTACAACAATGTAATATTTTCCCATACTTATCCACTGTTTCTTCAAATTTTTCATCCTCGGATTCAGACACAACAAAATACTTTAGCGATTCCAATTTATATAATCTAACGATACTTTTTATGACGGATTCAACAATTTCTTTCATCTTATCGATATTACAATTTCTTTCTTCACTATTATCTTCTATAATAACCTCTAACATATTTCTCCTCTCCAATTATCCTTTGTATCCATACATCTGAAGTAATTGTGTCAAAGTAATTTTAATACCAACTCTCTCTAGTGCCTCTTTTCGCTCCGCATACAGCTTTTCAAGTAACTTGTCACCACCTTTTCCATAATGAATCTGATTATGACAATTACTGCATAAAGAAACAATATTTTCTTCCACATCCAAAGAAACATCAAACTCATCAGAAAACGCCATTGGCACCAAATGATGCGGTTCTGTGTATTTTTTGTTGGATTTCTTGCGAATAAACGTTGGATGATCTACATCAATTTCACACACATAGTGAGCATGGGCTAACGCATTTAATGCTGTCTGGCGATCTCTTGGATACGTCTTGTGCCCATTTGAATAAACCGCTTCCTCTTTTTCTTTCGGCTTTCCCACATATTCAAATTCATCAAGCTTATCTACATTGGCATTCTTCAGTTCTTCAACAAGCTCATTATCCTCTCTTTCTTCTATTTCAGTATTGGAATCAAGATCAGAAAATTTATCCGACATAGCCTTGGCAAGCCTAGGTCTTAATTTCCATTCAAACCTTCCATCCTCTCGATATCTTCCCCAAAATAGAATTCTCCACCATATTTTGCTGCCATCGGCTGCTACTATTTCTGGTATCTGCATTTCATCTACTATTCTTTTCGCTAACGCCACAATAGGTGTAATATAGCTTGATGGTGATACGCCATCCTGAATACTCAGATCATAACATGTTGTTGCATGATTATCTGCAATATAAAATCTTTTTAATAACTCTATATCTTCTGGTCTAAATACCTCTGGATCACTCAGCAGTTTTTTCCATTGTTCAATAGTCATATTATCATTTGAGACATAATCCTTTGGATATGCATCATCCCTTTTCTTCTGTATTGAAGATATACTTTCTTCTAAAGGTCTGCCAAATGAAAAATACAAAAATCTACTAAATAAGTAATTGGTCCACTCTTTCATTTCTGGTCTTGATTTTTTCCACTCGATCAGCTTACTTTGTTTATCTAAAACGTCATCTGATATATTACTTGTGATCCCAAGCTTCTTTATAAAATAGTCCAAATGCTTGTCCGAGAAAATACACAAATAATCCTCCGGGAAAAAAACAGCAAGAATTTTCCCTCTAACCAGTTGACCTAGCTCACACTTTCTTATGGCTTCATAATTTTTTTGTTCTCCATTCATTATCAAGAAAACAATCTGTTCTTTGATTTTTTCTAAGGCAACATCCGGATCCTCGCTATACTTTTTGACCGATCTATATGTTTTCTCTGTTTCGTTTCCACGCTTACCATAATACAATCCAAATTTTTCAGATGTTGCACCATGAATATTACCAAGCTCCTGTAACTCCGTCTCCAATCTATAGCAAAAGCTTGTCTTACTATCCAATCCTACAACATACTCTTCCTTTGTCATATTCATAATCGCATTAATGTTATAGTCGTTTACAAACTTCTCTCGTAGTGCTTCTAGCTCCTGCTCATCTGCACGTACTTCAGGTAAACGCTTTACAAATTGCTTGATGTGATTTTCAATTATATCATCCGCCTTTTCTGATAACAGAGATGCTCCCTCTACATCTTCTATGACAGGTGCATTTTCAGTACCAACAGTTATATTTTTCTTTCCGGCAATTGCATCTAAAAAATAGCGTGCAAGCTCCTGTGAAACTGGAAACAAGCCCCCCATGTTTCCGGAACCATTCTTGTTGTCAAACGCACTATATTTGTCTGGTTGTAATAATTTGATATCATTCCAGTAATCTTTCGGTGCAATCGAATGATTAAAGATATAGTAAGCCGAGTCTACTTTCCACCCATCTTTGTTCCACGCATCTGCAGATAATTCTCCTGGTCGCTCTGCCGAGTACGCATCTTTCTTAGCAATACTTACTGCAATGATTTTCTGCCTATATCCATGGAAAATCACATCACCCTTCTTTACTTCCTTCATTCGCGTCCAATGATGATTCTGCGATCCGTCTTTTGCATATTTTGGCGCCCATAAGTACTCACCAGCACATTCTTCCTTAAAACTCTGGTTCTGAAAAACATAGAAATAATTAGGCTCTCCAACATTTTTTTTTACAATATATGAACTTGGCTTTTCCTCTCTTACTTTTTCAACAAGCCCCTGCTGCATCATGTAATTTAACTCAGAATTAACATTGGCCTGATGCGTTCCTACTTCATACATCAAATTTGTTAATTCACGTGCTGTCACAGGACGATTGTATGCTCGCTGTAAAATAGTAATAGCTTCCCGTCTGGTTTTAGGCACACTCTTCTTATATTCCGCGTATTGGTCTAATACTTCGTTTTCACCGCTTGTAACAGAATTAATATAGGCAGACAGCTCCGATGCTACCTTGCTCGGTCCTTGCACCGTTTTAAGACCATTTTCCTTTAACTTGTGAAGTTCAAGTCTTGGATCATCATATTGTTCCAACAACTGCAGACGCATATACCGTCCGTATCCACTATAATTTGAACTTTCCAAAATAAACTCCGAATCATCAATAAGTGGTTCCGGTTGTTCCGTTTTTACCACTTCGCACTTATATGCAATAGCCCCTACCGGAGCTCCAACATAAATGTATACTGTATCTCCAACTTCTATACTAGTGCTCTGCTTCCAATCAAGCATTTTCAGTTTATCAAAAGCTGCTGCCACATCATATGCATCTGTGTTGCATGTAATGATCCATTCTGTCATATGCATCCTCCGTCTGTAATATATTCATTTGATATGTTCTTTTCTCTATTAATATCACGCTTAGTGTACGATAAACCACACACTTCCCCATAATAATGAAATCTAACACAAAATATATACATATAATTTTACCACATAGCTTGAACATTTTCATTATATCTTTAGGCATTTTCAACAAACAAAAAAAGCCACACAACCAGATCAGGTCATATGGCTTCCCTTTATACCAATATTTCTTTTTTCGTTCCATCCAAGAAACAAACCGTAAAATGCTCCAAATCATGCACTTCTATCATCTCCAGCACCATCTGCATAAGTTCCGGCACAAAGACATCAATTTTTCCTTCTTTGGTTAATTCGATCATCTGCTTCCCTCTGATTTTTTCTAGGGAGCTTCCGCCTTCGATCATTTGCTTCCAATATTCCAACAACCTCTCTCTATTCTGTACCGTATAATTCCATGCTGTAATAAAAGCCTTCTGTAACACTTCTTCCTTGATATTCCCCCTCACAACCATCATTCTTACATGTCCAATAAGCAATTCCTCTTGTAACCCAAGCTTTCCTTGCGAATGTATAACCGCATCTTGCACATACAATCTTACCATTCAAAGGATTTTTATCCGCTCTATACGCATACATCCTTAAATGATGCATCTCACAATAAGTATTCCAACGTTTTAACTCCTCCTGTACTGCATTCCAGGTTTCCCTGTCGATAATGGTCGGATGCAAATTTTCTACATAATACTGCTCCACCTGACCTTCATTCTTGCGAAGCGTATGATTTAAAAAATCTGTTGTAACCCATTTTTGCAAAATACTATCCCCCATATATTTTTCTTGCTACAGCATGCCCACGATGGTAGGCTTGATCCACTTGGGTTCTCCACTAACACCGGGGACGCCATCTTCGTTAAGCCGCCTGGCGATATCTGCCGGATTAAATCCCTCCAAGAATTCTTGAAAAATACGTCGTACCACCTTGGCTTCTTTCTCATTCATCACAAGTCTTCCATCCTTATCTTTATCAAATCCCATAAACTTATAGGTATTGATATGTGGCTTTCCTTCCTGGAACTTACTTCTGATACCCCATTTACAGTTTTCAGAAATGTTTCTGGCTTCATCCTGCACTAAAGAACTTAATATAGTAAAAAGGAGCTCACCAGTCGCATCCAGCGTATTGATGTTCTCCTTTTCAAAGATAATTCCTATTCCTAAATTTTTAAGTTTTCTTGAGTATGTCAGACAGTCCTGTGTGTTTCTCGCAAATCTTGAAATTGACTTAACAATGACCAGATCAATCTTTTTGGCTTCACAATCTGCAATCATTCTCTGAAACTCCTTACGCTTCTTCACATTCGTTCCAGAAATTCCTTCATCCGCGTATATATCAAGTGCCAGAAATACCATACACGAATTCGTCAGAAATATTTTCTTTTGCGATAAATCCACCTGCCATCATTCCAAATAAAACACAACGCCATACAGGCAGGAGTATTCGTTTTTCTCCTGCCTGTATAATTTTCTCCAAAACCTGTTCTGGTGTATATACAGAATTATCCATCGTTCTATGTCACTCCTTTTGTAATTTGTTTCGTCTAACTCTTGTTAGTTATCTCTTTTGTCATAACATAGAACAGCCACTGCCGCAACTGGTCATAACCGGATCTTCCTATTCCCATCATCCTTCCATTATTTCTAAATACTGTCCCTTGTCAATATGCATCATGGAGATCCGATTTTGATACCGGCGGAAACCATATACACAATCTACATTTCGGATCAGCGACTGCAAACGTTCATCCGGTACACAGACAATGAGCTGCAGATCCATCTTCCTGGCATATTTCAAACAGACTGCGCTTCGCTCCTGATCCATTTTAGAAAAGGCCTCATCCAGCAGCACCAGCTTGATTTTGGAATCCCGTTTGCTCTGCTGCATATACAACATAGCAAATCCTGCCAGAAGCGCCACATATTTCGGGTTCTGCCCTTCTCCACCAGAATCCCTTCCCGCCATATCATCAACAAAATTTTCCCGGATGACCGTTCCGTTTTCATCTGTCACCTGCTCAAACATACTAAATGACAGATAATTTCTGTAGTCTGCATACTGTTCCATTTCTTTGCGCTTCTGAGCCCGCAAATGCTCATCCTCGTCTTTCGGAGGCATAAACTTATCCGTTAACAGTTTAATCTTCTGCTCATATTTCTGATAAAATGCATCCTCTCCGAAACTGATCTGACCGTCAAACCCTGCATTATCCAGATTCTTACTGTCCAGTTCTTCCGCCATAAGCATGTCAAAAAATTGTCCGTTTTCATTCTTCGCAGGCTCAATTTTAATCTGATACGTACTGTCGGAAAAATTGGTTTCCCGAAGCAGACGGTTAATCTCGTAAGCGTGACGTTTTGCCGCTTTGATATCCCCATGAATCGTTGCAATGACATTTTCCCGGAGACTCTTATAGATGGATGCACACTTTTTTTCAAATTCTTCTTCGTATGCCGGCTCAAAATCAGTCAGATATTTTTCAAGCAGTTTTTCGTAGGCCTCGTTGGAAGTTTCCGCTCCATTAAAAGGACCTGCCGGATACGCAAAAATATATCGATTTCGCGCTGCCCGCAGCGTTTCTGCCTGTACCTGTTCTTTTTCTTCTAAATCTGCGACCTGCGCTTTCTTCCTGTTTATAACCGCCTGTCCGGATTGTTTCTTTAACAGTTCCCAGACTTCCTGCTCTAACGCTTCATTCGGGACGTATCCCTGTAATTTTTCTTCAAGCTGCTGCCTGCGGCTTTCGTTCTCTCCGGAAAGTTCTCCTATGCGGCTGCCTAAGCGTGCAAGCTCTCCCTGTGTCTGATCAAGCTCCTCCTGGACCATTTTCACCTGCTTTTGCAAAGACTGTTCCTTTTCTTCCAGTTCTTTGTACACCCCCTCGCGCAGCGAACGGATGGTTTCTTCCAGTTCCATCTTCTTTTTGTTTACTCTTGCAAGTTCCTCCCCTGCCCGCGACAGCTTTACATAATGAGATGGCTCATCTTTCAGACATTCAAAATCTCTTGCCTCTTTTAGTCTGCGCAATAGATCATCCAGCTGCATCTCCTGCCGGCTTAACTCCTCAACATCTTTTTCATATTCTGCAAGACGCGCTTTGGAAACCCGTCGCCCAATACACGCCCGCGTCGTATAATCTTTTTTCTTCAGATGCCGGAAAATAAAATTGCTGTACGAATAACAGTCCGGCGTCACTCCATCTCTTACCTGTTCCAGTTCTTCCACCGACCGGCACTTGATGATATGTCCCAGATACCGCTTGAGACATACATCCACATAAGCCTCTTGCGTTTTTACCGCTTCATACAATGACCCTTCCATACAATCCGGCTTACTGTCTGCAATCGCTTTGGAATTAATCAAATCAACATTTTCATATTGCTTCATATTGCGAAACAATACGGCGGCCTCATATGCATACTGCGGCTCTGTAATCAGGGAATGTTTCAGCCTTCCCATGCGACCTTCAATCGCATTCTTCCATTCTTCCTCCTGCACATCGAAAAGATCTGCAAAAATCTGTACTTTCACCGTCTGCCCATAGCGGTCACTTAATTGCTGGGATAGTGCACTTCTTGCTGACCGCAAATTCTCATCATATGGTTTGCGGTCATGTTTCATATCATCTACCAGCCGCTTTTTTTCTTTTAGCTGTTTTCCGATCTCACGTCTCTGATCGCTGTAATCCTCCACTTCATCCTCGATATTTTGCTTGGCCGATTCAATTTTCAGATGCAGATTCTGGCACAGTTCTTCTGACACCCTTCCCTGGTTTAATTCAGCAATCATGTTGAGTACCGGATTGCTGATATAATCCGTGATCACATCGTCTTCTTCCCAGTTTTTCATTCCCTGAAGGATCTTTTGCCACTGTCTGGTATTATCTGCCAGCATCCTGCTGCGCTCATCTAATTCCTCGTACTGCTGCTGTTTTCCCCCTAAATCGCTGGCTTTTAAATCGGCACTGACCTGTATCAATTTCTGCTGTGCTTCCTCCCGCGAGGCAGAAAGTTCCTGCACTTTTTTCTTGCATTGTTCCTGTTTTTCTGCAAGATTCCTTTTGTCGTCTTCTGCTGCCTGAATCCTTGCCCGCAAATCTTCAATACCGATGCAGCGTATCATGGCTTCTGCCCGGACGATATCCGTCTGCAGACGCACCAGTTCCTTTCCCGATGCCTGAATTTCAGATAACAGCTCAATCCGCTTCCGCAGGTCCTCTATTTTTTCTTTGATCTGGCGGTAAGAATCCAGCTGTTCACTGATGGAAGCAATGGTATCGGAAGTGTTCTTCGGGAACATATAATCCCGGATAAACTGTCCCGTTCCATTGGTCATTTTCAGAGCAATTGCGCTCTTTTCCATCGTGATAAAACGATTCTGATCAATATATCCAAGTATTACATCATAGAGTGTTCCCAGATAAGCCTCTTTCGAACCATAGATACGGTTGACATCCCCTTTTCCACGGTTATCCTCCGATTTTGCTCTGCTACTGATCAGCTTTTTGATCTCCTGATTGGAATAACATACTCCCTGTTCTGTAAGATAGCCCGATGTCGGCATTTTCCCGGAGTGACTGAAATACACAAATTTTTTAATCTCAGAATCTGATTTTCTTACTTCAAACGCAATTCCAATACAGGTTATAATATGGGTTCCGGTATCTTCAATTTCCAGAGCAATTACGGAACAGAAATCACAGTCTTTACGATTGGCAGATCCGTCTTTTTGTTCTCCGCGCAGATAACTTAACACACTTCTGCGATTTTTTGCATCATCCGCTGCTTTATTCAGAAAACTCGGTGAGAAACTTCCATACAAAATGACCTGGATGGCATCCATCACTGTCGATTTTCCAGATCCGCTTTTTCCACTGAACAAATTCACATATTCATGAAACTCCAGTACCTTATGATCAATGCCTCCCCAGTTGTTAAGGCACATCCTTGTAAAAACTTTTTTTGCCTGACTCAATTTATTCACTCCTCATTTCGTCTTGTGTTTCCCACTGATCCTGCGTCTTTTCCGAATACTCTGCTTCCTTTTGTTCTTCCGTTTCCCCGGTTTCTCCTTTGAACATTTCAACCAGCTCATTAATATCTGCCGCTGAACAGAAAATATTAATGGTACTGTAAATATAAATCGGGGAATCGTCTTCGAGATTTCCAATGGCACTTGGCAGTTCGATCATCTGGTGTGTTTTCATCAGGATCAATGCCTCCTGCCACTCCTGAGCGGTCAGTCTGCGCGTAATCAAGTTTGTTTCCTTTCCATATCTTCGGATCTCCGCAAGACTGGTTGTCGTGGCATGTAGTCCTTCTCCCATAATTTTATCCCGATAAATCAATTTCATAAGGATCACCAGTTTCGTTGTTAAAAGTGTCATACGCTCCGTCAGCACGCCATCTCCTGTAATCCGGAAAATATGTTCCTGCGGATCATGAACCAGTTCACAGTCAAGCACCTGCAGATAATCTGCAATAAATTCCCGATTTCTCGCACATACCTGATAGTGAGGATTATCCTTCTGGATCAGAGTAACCGGATCACACTTTGTCTGCAAAATACAGGTCTGCCGAAACAAATCCTGTATGGTTTTTCTAATATTTTCCGCCTCACTCTGCGAGATATTTTCCATGTATTCTAACATTTATTTTTTCTCTCCTTTTTTTGCGTCAATCACCAGTTTTGAAAAAACAAATCCATATTCTCCTTTTAATTCTCC
>ULPP01006091.1_pt1 | contig 11645 bp, 10 predicted proteins | sample 1953531 | NCBI WGS metagenome assembly ULPP01 (sample SAMEA4835630, study PRJEB28245) | human gut metagenome | biome: gut microbiome; material: fecal sample | place: Denmark | collected 2008
TCACAAACTCCGGCCGGATCACCGCCTTGTCCGCATGTGGAATCCGTTCAAATCCTTTCAGCCGGTCATAATCTTCCACTACAGATGACCGTCCGATAAACTGTGCCACAAACGGGGTGTCCGGAGATTTATAGATCTCTAACGGCGTTCCCATCTGCTCGACCACGCCGTGGTTCGTGATGATAATCTCATCCGCAACCTCGACCGCCTCATCCTGATCATGTGTGACGAAGATACTTGTGATACCAAGCTTTGTAACCATCTCTTTTAACCATGTCCGAAGCTCGGTCCGCACCTTCGCGTCAATCGCTGCAAATGGTTCGTCCAACAACAGTACCTGTGGATTCGGAGCTAATGCTCTGGCGAATGCCACCCGCTGCCGCTGTCCACCGGATAGCTGATTCGGATACCGCTTCTCCATGCCGGCAAGTCCGGTCAGCGATAACAGCCCGGTCACACGTTCCTTGATCTGTTTCTTCGGCATCTTCTGAAGCTCCAATCCAAATGCGACATTTTCATATACCGTCATATAACGAAACAGCGCATAGCTTTGAAATACGAATCCGATTCCACGTTTTGATGCCGGGATATCATTGACGCGCTTGCCGTCAATAAATATATCACCTTCGTTTGGATTCTCCAGTCCTGCGATCATCCGGAGAAGAGTTGTCTTTCCGCTTCCGGATGGTCCAAGCAGAGCGACCAGCTTTCCTTTCTCGACGCCGAAGCTCACATTGTCCGATGCAAGGAAATCACCATATTTTTTATAGATATTTTTCATTTCCACATACATAGTCTCTACCTTGTTCCTTTCGGCTCCTTCTCTTTTCCTCTATGCTCGATAATATTTCTTGCGATCAGTAAGATGATCGCTAAGATCACAAGAATCGAAGATACCGCAAATGCCGCGGTGATCGAGGTCTTCGTGCCTGACATATACAGGGCATCGATCTCAAGCGGCAGGGTGAATGTCTCGCCTCTCGTCTTCGAGAGCGCATTCACCGCACCGAACTCTCCCAGTGCCCGCGCCGTACAGAGGATGATGCCGTAGATCAGTCCCCATTTCATATGTGGGAATGTGATCTTTCGAAATATCGTGAATCCCTTTGCGCCCATCAGTGCAGCGGCTTCTTCCTCATCCTTTCCCTGTACATTTAATACCGGGATGATTTCTCTTGAGACAAACGGAAATGTGACAAATACTGTGGCGAGCACTACGCCCGGAATTGCAAATGCGATTCTCACATCCGTTCCAAAATGCTGATTAAACGCCCGGAGCACCGGGTAGAACCATCCAAGTCTGCCGAAGGTCATCAGGTAGGCAAGTCCTACGATGACCGGCGATATCGAAAATGGGATATCAATCAAAGTTGCAAGAATCTGTTTGCCCCGGAAGGAAAACTTCGTGAGCAGCCATGCGGCGCAGATTCCGAATATCGTATTCACTACAACCGCAATGCCGGTTGCAAGCAGCGTCACAAGTAGCGAGTGACGCACATATTCTGTCGAGATTGACTCAATGTAAAATGTGAATCCCTCCCGCAGGGAATTGACGATTACAGAAAGTAATGGCACAACCAGCATCAACACGATAAACAGTACCGTAATCGTGATCAGTATGATTTTTGTCCGGCGTCTGCTTCGCTCTAATTTCTCATTTTCACTCATGCCGGTTCCTCCTTCCTAATGTATCGCCCCTCACATCCGTTCGGCGGCAGATTGTCAGCGTCATCCTAATATGGGACTTCGTCCCATGGACACTAATTAAAGCAGATTCGTTCTGGCAGATTGTCTCGCCTGAACGATATTGATAAATAACAACAATACAAACGATATAATTAACATCAGCAGTGCAATCGCTGTGGCGCTCTCATAATCGATCATTCCAAGCTTCTGCATGATCACATACGAGATGACCTGCGTCTTGTCCTTCGCGCTGTTTCCCGATATGTAGATGACACTTCCGTACTCTCCGATGCCTCTGGCGAATGCCAGCCCGAATCCGGTCAGCAGTGCCGGTCGTAACTCCGGAAGGATCACAGCAAGAAATGTTTTCCTGCGGCTTGCGCCAAGCATGAATGCTGCTTCCTCATACTGTCCGTCCATCTTCTCTAATACCGGCTGCACCGCCCGCACAACAAACGGGATTCCGACAAAGATCAGAGCAATCACAAGTCCTGCCTTCGTATAAGCGATCCGGATTCCAAGCTTCGCGAATATCTTCCCGTAAAATCCACTGTCCGTAAAAAGCTTTGAAAGCGTGATACCTGCAACCGCAGTCGGAAGCGCAAACGGCAGCTCGATGAATCCATCTAACAGCTTCTTCCCCGGAAACTCATATTTGACAAGTGTCCATGCAAGGATCAATCCAAACACGGTATTGATCACAGCTGCCAGGAAGGAACATCCAACACTTGTCAGAAATGCATTTCTCACATTTTCCTTCATGATAAGCCGGAACCACTCCCCCGGCGAAAGCTTCAGTGCATAGACAAGCACCGATGCAAGCGGGATCAGTACGATCAGGGATAATAATGTAATTACGATTCCAAATGTCAGATGATATCCCGGAATCACACGCGTCTTTTTTGCTTTCTTCATCGCTTTTGTACTCTTTCCTCTACGAATGGTTATAGATCTGATCGAACAATGCACCATCATCGAAATACGTTTCATAGGCGTTGTCCCATCCGCCAAAGTCATCGATACTCCACAGATTGATGTTCAGGTCAAATACGTCTGAAAATTCTTCCAGAATCTTCTGATTCGATGGGCGATATCCATATACGCCGATCAGCCGCTGTGCCTCATCACTGTACAGATATTCAAGATACCGCTCACTCACGGTCTGCGTGCCGTTGGCATCCGCATTGTCATCGACGATTGCCACACTCGGCTGTGCCAGTATGCTGACCGATGGATTGACGATCTCATATTCACCGGCATAAGAATTCTGAATCGTAATCGCTTCATTCTCCCATGCTACAAGCACATCGCCTTTTTTGTTCTCCACGAATGTCGTTGTTGCACCTCTGGCTCCGGAATCCATGACCGAAACCCGGCTGTATAGCTTCCGCATGAAATCCTGCTGCTCCGTTTCTTCCTTATATACGGTCTTCGCATAGCTTAAAGCAGCCAAGAAATTCCAGCACGCGCCACCGCTGCTCTTCGGATCGGGTGTGATGACCTCCACATCCTCGCGGATCAGATCGTCCCAGTCCTGAATCTGCTTCGGGTTACCCTTTCTTACAAGGAATACGATGGTCGATGTATATGGAGAGGAATCATCGCTGAATTCCTCTTTCCATCCCGCATCGATCAATCCGGTATTCTGGATCAGTGTAATATCATGTTCGAGTGCGAGTGTTACAACATCCGCATTACAGCCCTCCACGACGGATCGCGCCTGTGCACCGGAACCACCATGCGACTGGATAACCTCCACAGTCTCGCCATATGTATCCTGATAATGTTCCTCGAACATCTGATTATATGCTTCATAGAATTCCCGCGTCGGATCATATGACACATTTGTAATTCGGATTGTCCCATCCACCTGCTTTCCGCATCCGGTAAAAAGCAGCGCAAATGCAAGTAGAACGGGAATTATCTTTTTTTTCATAATGTTCCTTTTATTTATACAAACAGAGAAGTCGATAAATATCTCTCCCCGGTATCCGGAAGCAATACAACGATTGTCTTTCCTTCATTCTCCGGACGCTTTGCAAGCTCGGTTGCAGCGAACAGTGCAGCTCCGGAAGAGATACCAACGAGTACGCCATCGGTTCTTGCTACATCTCTGGATGTCTCAAATGCTGCATCGTTTTCTACCGGGATGATCTCATCTAAGATATCCATACGAAGCACATCTGGTACGAATCCGGCACCGATACCCTGAATCTTATGTGGACCCGGCTTTCCTCCGGAAAGAACCGGGGAGCTTGCAGGCTCTACTGCAACCACCTTCACCTCAGGATTCTTCTCCTTTAAGCCAAGTCCGGTTCCTGTTACGGTTCCGCCTGTACCTACGGCTGATACGAAGATGTCAACCTGTCCGTCTGTATCATTCCAGATCTCCTGTGCTGTCGTTGCCTTATGGATGGCTGGATTTGCAGCATTCTCAAACTGCTGTGGAATAAATGCATTTCCATATTCCTCCTTCAGACTCTCTGCCTTGGCGATTGCGCCCTTCATGCCATCGCGTCCAGGTGTCAGGACGATTTCTGCTCCAAGTGCACCTACGATCTTCCGACGCTCCACACTCATCGTATCCGGCATCGTCAGAATCAGATGCAGTCCCTTTGCCGCACATACAAATGCAAGACCGATTCCGGTGTTACCGCTTGTCGGCTCAATAATGATCGTATCCTGATTGATCTTGCCATCCTTGATTCCCTGCTCGATCATCGCATTTGCAACACGGTCCTTCACACTTCCAAGTGGGTTGAAGTACTCAAGCTTGACTACGATCTTTGCCTTCAAGTCCTGCTCCTTCTCGTAATTTGTAAGCTCCAGAAGCGGAGTATTTCCAATCAATTCAGTTAACTGTTTTGCAATCTTCATCTTTGTTTTCTCCTTTTCTTTTTCGTTTCTATTTTTGCCATTTCCTATATTTCATACCTCTTTAGTAGGAATAGTATGTATTCGTTGAGAAGATATTACTACTCAATTCCTACAAAGTCAATAGGTTTTCGAGGAAAATTAGAAAAATTTAGAAAAAAAGACGCACATTTTTATTGTACGTCTACTTCCCCACTGCCCGCCGCAGTTTCTTCAGATATTCCTGCGTCTTTTTATAGGTTGCTTCTTCCACGGACTGATTCGAGAAGCCCGCGATATTCAAGATTTCAATTACTGTTCCGGCTTGCGGTTCCAACTCTGTTCTCGCCTCTCCCTGTGCCATATGGGTAAGCATATATTGGATTTGATTCTCATAGTTTTTACATGTTGCAAACTCCGTATGCCGTTTCTCGTAACGTTTCACCATCCGGCTGTAATATAAGATCAGCTTATCATTATAGGAAGCTTTGGCAAATCGGATATAGAATAACATCCATAGTACAAACTGTTTTCCAAGCAGAAATACAACAAATCCAGCAGCGATCACAGCCAGTCCATACACGATATTCCGCATCAGATTGTCCGGAATCGTCAGTGCATTTCCATTCTCTGTAACCGTATCGGAACCACTTTCGTCGCCGCCCATGAAATCTGCAAACTCATCCCAGAAATTCGTGATATCCTCATCGTCGCTTGACGACGGTGTCACATCCACCGGATACCAGCCGATTACCGGATCGTACACCTCCACCCATGCATGTGCATCGGCATCAGTCACATCCACTTTTACATATGCAGTCTCACCAATCTCAGAATAGCCATCATAATAATCTGCATAATCCGCGCCATCGACCAGCTCGCCACTTAATATCTGATCGTAATCAATCGCATAACCTTCCACATACCGTGCCGGAATTCCCATGTATCGGAAGATCAGCACCGCCGCACTTGCAAAATAAGAACAATAGCCTTTCTTATTTTCCAACAGGAAATAGTTGACAAAATCCTTTTTCTTTGGTGTCTTTCCCGGACGGACGGTATACGGATAATTCTCCTGATAATAATTTTTCAGTTCCTCGATCACATGATCTGTCGTTCCGATTGTTCCAAGCTCCGATGCAACCTGTGACACCGCCTCTAAATTCTCCTCCGGCACATACAGATCCATATCATTATACGCCACAGACTCTGACGTCACGGATGCACGGTTTCCTGCCACACGCGGATAATAGGTGATCGTATAACCGTTCCGTATCGCTTCTGCGTCCGCAGTATAATACGGCTGATACAACTGAGGATACACACCCACACACTGAATCTCCATCGTTGCTTTGGCACTGCCCTCACGGTTCTCCTCGTATTGTTCTTTCAGCGATCTTACCTCCGCACTCGTGTCCATGCCATCATAATTCCGGATTTCACTCATCGGTGTCCACTCGTTCGCATATGGGTTATATCGGACGCCAGTAAAAGATTTCAGGTAGATCCGGTTTGATGTATATGGTGCCATCTTCACAACCAGATCGGTCTGGTTATCCAGATAAACCGTAGAAACCTCTCCCAGCTTTCCACCTCCAACACCGCCGTTGGTACCAGTTCTGTGATACAAGCCCTCAAAACCGTCGACCAGTAACGTCGACATCGCCGCCATTGTCAGATCTTTATATTTGTTTCCGGTGTATCCGACATTAAATGACTCCTTCGGGCGAAAGCTGCTTGCCGCCGTCACGACCAGTATTGCAGTAACTACCGCCAGTACCCCTGCCTGCACCATTGCTTTCACGTCATAGACATAGGCAACCTCTTTTTTCTTTTTTCCCTGCACCTGAAACTGTGCATTGCTCCGCTTGACTGATACCTGCGGACTGTAATGCTTTCCCGCCTTAAATATAATCGCCATAGCCACACCGGCAAGCATCATAAGCACATACAACAGATCCGGCTCCATCGTCAGATAAAGCGGAATCAGATTCAGACACATGATAATCACGATTGCCGTCACATACTGCATCCGTCGGGAAATATAGACATTTAATAAGATGTCAAGCACAATACCGATAAAGAGTGCCACAAACGTGACTGTCACATACCGGTTGCCAATTTTCTCCTCATATAACCTCTGAATATCCACATCGAAATACTGGGCTGCATTATCGACCGTGATGTTCACGATCGCATAAAATCCACTGTTGATGTAATCGCGGAATGTAAATACCAGAAATGCAAAGGTGACAAACAAAAACAGATAACCGAGGTTTTCCACCATCAATCGGTAATACAACATTGCACAGCCAAGCGATGTCAGTAAAATCAAAGCATGGCAAAGCCCGACATGAAACGAAATGTCAAATGCCGTCAGATAAAAACCGATACTTCCCATCGAAAGAAGATAGACAATGAAGCCCTTCAACAACAGAGTAAGCACCCGGTTTTCCTTCTTCTCGAAGAATTCCTCCTGCAGGTACACACCCTCGCACAGTTCCATCGATTCAATTGTATCTGCATGTTTCTTTTTTGCCATATTATAACCTACTCATTTTCCCGCACCTGCATCTGCGCACCCTGTCCATCACTAAATACATGCAGATATGCATGCATTTCCGGGTACACCAGTGCCATATGATCTGCCGCTTCACTCGGATTCTTATATGCCTTCTCATAATACAAACGGGCAAACGCCGCATCTAGTTCTTCCTTATAATCAATCCTCACATCTTCATATTCATAGCGGTTTGTACTCCAATACAAAAGCCGCACGGTCGTCTGCTCCTGTATCAGTTCCAGAATCACGGAATACGTCATCGTCAGAATCGCCGCCAGATTCACCGGTTGATCGATAAAAAGCTCCGGCACGATCACAAGCTGGTGATCCGACATACTCACGCGATCCTTCACCATCAGGATATCCCGCTTTGCCGACAGCTTCCAATGGATACTCATCAGCTTATCGCCCGGAATATACTCCCGGACTTCCTGCACGTCAGAGAAATCATTGCCCCGTTTTAAGCTTTCCTCGCTCTCCAACATGCCCTGTTCAAGTGCCGTCTTTTCATATGCGATATCCGTCACAGCCCGCGGCAGGATACTAAGCTCCGCCGTCTGCTCCACGTTTTTCTTCAATCGAAAAAATCCCATCAGATCTTTGATATACACACGTGACACACTGATCTTTAACAGTCCCGGATACGTCGCCACAACCGGAAGCGTAAGGGTATATCCTTTTCCCGCATGTACCGGCACTGAAAATACCTGTTGCCCGATCGTCTCCATCAGAGTGTTCTCCACATTTACGATCAGCTTCGTATCCAGCGAGACAAACCACGTTGGATTTTTGATCTGTATCGTAAAATACGCAGTCTCCCCCTGTACCCCATAGGAATCCTGCGCATGATGAATCTCTACCTGCAAATAATGCCGCAATACCCACACCGACATTGCGGAAAGGATTGGTCCAGCCACCATCAGCACAAGCACCAGAAAATAAAACTGGCTATGCAGAAAATAGTAGATCATCCCATTTACAAAGAGCAATAACCCATATCCAATTATCCGAACAATATATTCTGCCAATCCTTATACCCTCGGTGCTGTAACATTTGCGATCACCATTCCGATCGCCTGCTGCATTGTGATACCCTGTGCCTTTCCACGTGCTGACAGCTTCACTCGATGTCCTAATACATCACGCGCTACATCCTGCACATCCTTGGCACAGACATAATCTCTGCCGTCGATCACTGCCATTGCCTTTGCCATACGCAAAAGTGCGATCGTACCTCGCGGGCTGGCACCCATCGAAAAGATCTCCATCGTCCGGGTTGCCTCCACCAGATTTACAATATACTCATAGATTTCATCTTTCACATAGAGATCATTTGTCATCGCACGCAACGCAAGCACCTCTTCCATCGAGATGACTTCCTGCACCTTCGAAAGTGGTTTCCCTGCATTTCCTTTCAGAATTGCCACTGCATCTGCATGACTTGGATACCCCATGGACAAACACACCATAAAACGGTCAAGCTGGGATTCCGGCAGCATCTGCGTACCAGAAGAACCATATGGATTCTCTGTTGCGATTACGACAAATGGATCTGGCAACGGCCGGGTCACACCGTCAACCGTCGCCGTTTTTTCTTCCATAACTTCAAGCAATGCGGACTGTGTCTTCGGCGAGGTTCGGTTAATCTCATCCGCTAAGAACAGATTCGTAAATACCGCACCTTCCCGGTATTCAAACTCCTTGGTGGCAGAGTTATACATGGAAAATCCCAGGATATCACTCGGCAGTACATCCGGCGTAAACTGCACACGCTTATAGTGCATTGACATACTCTTTGCAAAGGTTGTTGCAAGCGTCGTCTTACCTACACCCGGAATATCCTCCATCAGAATATGTCCGCCTGCAATCACGGCAGCAAGAACCTTCTTTACAACATCCTCCTTGCCCTTGATCACTTTATTTACTTCCGCCTGCACCTGTTCGAGCTTCTGACTCATTCCGTCCATCTGCACACCTCCCGCATCTTTACAACTATCTTATTCCTTTACGATTCCGAGCTTCTTTGCCTCATCCGATACTGCCTTGGCAACGACCTTTGCCACTCTCTCATCAAAAGCACCCGGAATGATATACTCCTCATTTAATTCCTCATCTGTTACGATCGAAGCAATTGCCTTGGCTGCCGCAATCTTCATCTCCTCTGTGATTGCCTTTGCCTTCGCATCCAGCGCACCACGGAAAATACCAGGGAATACAAGCACGTTGTTGATCTGGTTTGGATAATCAGAACGACCGGTTGCCATCACGCGCACGCCGCCCTTCTTTGCTTCCTCTGGCATGATCTCCGGTGTTGGATTTGCCATTGCGAATACGATTGGATCGTTTGCCATCGATGCGACCATCTCTGCAGTTACAATATTCGGTGCAGACACACCGATAAAGACATCCTTGCCCTTCATGATCTCAGCAAGCGCCCCAGTCTGCTTATCTTTATTTGTCACCTCTGCCATCGCTGCTTGTGCCGGATTCATCCAGTCCTCACCCGGACAAAGTGCTCCGTTTTTATCGACCAGTACAACATTCCCGATACCGAGTGCGAGCAACAGCTTGCAGATAGAAATACCTGCGGAACCAGCTCCATTGATCACAACATTTGCCTTATCAAATGGCTTTCCAACCAGCTTCAATGCATTGATCAATCCTGCCGATACAACAATCGCTGTACCATGCTGATCATCATGGAATACCGGAATATCCAGCTCTTCCTTCAGACGGCTCTCAATCTCAAAACAACGTGGAGCAGAAATATCCTCCAGATTGATACCACCGAATACCGGTGCGATCCGCTTTACTGTTTCCACGATCTCATCGACATCTTTTGTATCCAGACAGATTGGAAATGCATCCACGCCTGCAAACCGTTTGAACAGCACAGACTTTCCTTCCATAACTGGAATCGCAGCCTCCGGTCCGATGTCGCCAAGTCCAAGTACAGCCGTACCATCGGATACAACAGCAACGGTATTTGCCTTGCAGGTATATTTGTATACGTCAGCCGGATTCGCATGAATCTTACGGCATGGCTCTGCAACACCTGGTGTATAAGCGGTGCTTAAGTCATCGCGGTCATTGATTGCGACCTTGGAGACAACCTCCAGCTTTCCGTGATTTTCTTCATGCATCTTCAAGCTCATCTGATTATAGTCCATCTTTGTTTCCCTCGGCTTTCTTATTTCATTTATTTTAGTTCATCTTTACATGATCAATTTCGTCATTGCAGTTTTTGATTGACTCTTTTGCAGCGTCAATCTTCTCTACCAACGGCGAAAATTCCGGATCCATCTGCGCACCCTCTTTTACCTTATTGTAGAAGATCTCACCGATTGCCTCATATGTCTCCTTGATATTTGCCTTTTCCTTGCTGATCTTTGCTTTCAGCTTTGTAACCTCCACTGCGTCACCAGCTTCACTCTTCACTGTCTTTACAAAATCCTTAAATGCCATTTTCATACCCTCCTACACTTTTTCTATTTTACTAACAGGTACTGCCTGTCTTTTTATACAACTTCAAACCATACATCTGTCCAAACAGATTTACCACTGCACAAACCAGATTTGCAATCAGCACATACAGGTAAATCGTATAAAGTCCGATCTGCTTATGCATCTCCACTCTGGAGAACATATTGGCGATATCTCCGGTCTTCGAATGTCCAATCAAATAAAGCACCAGTGTTGCTACCGCCAGTATCGTCATCGCAACGGAGATTGGGAAGAGTGGTTTCTTCTTTGGATTGATTGCTGTTACCGTACCTACCAGAGATAACACCACTTGTACCGCCATCAGCAGTCCCATCACATACAGAAAGATGCGGATCGATGGACTGAAATCCGCCGCAACCAGATTATCGCTCAAAAGCACGATATCGGTCTGAGTCTCATCATACAGAGTCTGCAGAATATAATAAAATCCTCTTGCTGCTACAATCATCGCAACCACTGCGGAAGCAGCTGCCATAATCGTCATGATCATAGACATGCCGGAATAGAAATTCATCTTCACATCTGCGGCTATCTCCGGCTGCGCGTTCTTTGCTTCTACTGGTTTCGGTTCTGGCTTTTTCTCTGCCTGCGGCTGTTTTGGCTGCGCCTTCTCCTGTGCCTGTCTCAGCTCCTTTTTTTCCTGTTGTCTTTCTTTTTTGCTCTTACTCATCTTCTCCATCTCCTCATATATCTACCATTTTTACATCATGTCAAACAAACTGAGCTGTGTTCCAATCGTCTTATTCTTATACTCCCGCGTGAACCGAAGCAGTTCTTCCTTATCATACTGGATTCCATGCGCCTCGCAGGTCTCACGGATGCACGCCATAATCTCGGTATAATTTTTTGTCTTCAATGTCTTCTCGTCTGCGTAAACTGCCTCATACTGATCGTAGATATCCGGGAAATTCTTATAGAGCTGCTGATAAAACCGCTCCCGGTTTCCCTCTCTTAAAACCGGACACATTTTGTCCGTCAGGATTCCATATACGCCCGCTTTCACACAGTACGACAACAACCCCTGTATGTTCTCCATGTC
>ULPP01059283.1_pt1 | contig 11645 bp, 10 predicted proteins | sample 1953531 | NCBI WGS metagenome assembly ULPP01 (sample SAMEA4835630, study PRJEB28245) | human gut metagenome | biome: gut microbiome; material: fecal sample | place: Denmark | collected 2008
AGTAATCTTACTATTGAACCAATAGTTAATCCTAAAATATGGATAGGAACTGCTACTCAATATGCTGCTATTGCAGAAAAAGATGTCAATACTACTTATATAGTTAAATCAGATGCTTAAGTTATGGCTATATATCAAGGAGATATTAGAATACATGATATTAAACTTGGTAGTATAGATGTATTTGAAATATATCAAGGTTCTAAACTTGTTTATCCAGAGAATACTGAAGTTACTATTACTTTTAAATTGAATGTTTCCGGAACTGTTACTATTAATGGTTATACTCCTGTTATAAGTGAAAACAATACTAAATTTGTATTTACTATTCCTATTAAAACTGATTATACTGCTAATATTACTGCTGAACATTATAAATCTCAAACTATTAGTGGTAACAGTGGTTATTTACCTATAACTCATAATGTAGAATTAGAATGGGAACAAAGATTTATTTCTTATACTGTTACTTTTCCTACTGATGGAGTTAAAGTTTTATTTGATGGAATAGAAAAAGGAGTTATAACTAATGGTAAGTTAGTTGTATTAATTGATGATATAGAAGCTAAAGATAGTTATACTGTTACGTTTAAAGGTAGTAAAGCTAGTATATATGATACTAGTACATTAACAGTAGTTGATAGTAGTATAGCTAATACTGGTGGAAGTTATGATTTAAAACTTCCTACTAGTTCTGTTAAGACTGCTTATACACGAACTGACTATGCATCCTCTACGGGGAGTATAACCAAGGGTTCTACTTATGCTGGTTCTTGGATTGAAACAGTTGTTAATCTTACTGCTAGCTTTACTAGTTCTACTACTTTAGGTAGTATAAGTAATAATGTATTAACTATACCTAATAATGAGTCTACTAATACTAAAAGTGGAACTTTAACTGTCGTATTTACTTTAGAAAATAGTCAAACTAAAGAAGTTAGTGCTGCTTTAAATCAAGCTGCTGGTGCTAAAGTTTATACTGATTGGGTACTAGATTTACAAACTGATGGAACTAGTGTTGAAGCTAAAGGCGGTACTAGAACTATTACAGCTAATGTTGCTCGTAGAACTTATAAATGGAATAATACTGGTACTGTTTATAGTGAAACTGCTACTCCTACTCTTAGTATTAGTGGTAGTGCTAGTCTTAGTGGAAATCAAATAAAATTTACATCAAACGAGAGCGTTTCAACCCGTTCAGCGACACTTACAGCTAGTTATGTAGGATTGTCCAAAACGGTTACGATAACGCAGCAGGCAGGCGCAAAAGTGTATTCAGCGTGGTCTGCTTGGACTGTTTCTATCTCGGCAAGCACGCAAACGATAGGCGCAAGTGGAGGAACATCAACAATAACTACTAGTGCTAGTCGTTCTAGAACTTGGACTTGGAATGGAGTTGGAACTACTCATACTGATACTGAAACAGGTACACCAACGCTTAGTGGAACAGCTACAGGTTTTACTTTAAGCGGTACTACTGTTACTGCTAGTAATAATGAATCAACAAACAGTAGAAGTATAAATATTACTGCTACTCATTCAGGTGTTACTAAGTCTATTACAATTAGTCAGAGTGCTGGAAGTAAAGTTTATGGTAGTTGGTCTAAATGGACTATTAATAAGAGTTCAAGTGGAACTACTATTGCTGCATCTGGTGGTAGTGGTACTGTTAGTGCACCTACTGCTATACGTACTAGGTCATATACTTGGAATGGAACAGGAACAAGTTATACTGAACAAGGAACTGGTACTCCAACTTTGACTAAACAAAGCGGTGATGGTAGTTTTAGTGTAAGTGGTACAACAGCTACTGTTAGTTATGGTAATAATACAACAATTAGTAGTAAATCTACAGTTGTTCGTGCTACTATGGATACTGAATATGTTGATACTACTTTTACTCAATCTGCTGGTAGTAAAGTATATGGAAGTTGGTCAATATGGAGCGTATATTGTAATGCTAGTAGTTTTACAGTTTCTGCATCTGGTGGCTCTGTTACTATTTATAACGATGCTTCTAGAAGTAGAAGTTGGACATGGAATGGAGTTAGCGGTTCAGGTGGAACAGAAAGTGAAAGTGGTACTCCTACATTAAGTGCTAGTGGTAGTGGTTCTTTAAGTGGAACTACATTAAGTTATGGTAATAATACTTCTACTAGTTCTAGGACTACTAGAGTTACTGCTTCTTATGGTGGTTCTTCTAATTATTGTGATATTACTCAATCTGCTGGTAGTAAAACTTATAGTAGTTTGGGAGCATGGACTATTACTTTAACTGCTAATCCTACAACTATAGCTGCTGCTGGTGGCAATTCTACATTATCTACATCTGCTACTAGAAGTAGAACTTGGCAATGGAATGGTACTGGAACTACTTATACAGAACAAGATAGTGGTACTCCTACATTAAGTAAAGTTAGTGGAGCTGCAACATTAAATAGTAAAACTGTTAATTATGGTAATAATACTTCTGCTAATTCTCGTAGTTCGGTATTTAGAGCTACTATAGATAGTGCTACTAAAGATATTACTATTACTCAATCTGCTGGTAGTTTAGTTTATCAAAATGTAATATATCATACTACATATTATGGAACTGGTCCAGATACCGGTATTGATAGTACCACTTATCCTAATGTATGTGAAATTGATAAGGATATATCTTCAAGAGGAGAATTAATATATGTATATTATAAGATATATACTACTCAAAAATATACTTGGAATGGAGTAGAAGGAAGTGGCTGTACTACTTATAAATATTATACTGCCAGTGATATTGTAACTATTAGTAAAGCTAATTGTGATGTACTAGTTGGTAATGACAGTACAGTAGGTAATAATATGATAGCTTTTGGAATACAAGTTTTATCTAATTCTTCTACTAGTAGTAGAACATGGTATGTTGAATGGAGATGGCTAGGTTCACAAAATAATACTACTAGAGGTACTCAACAAGGTAGGTGGTCGTTTTTGCATACAAAATAATAAGTTTACTACTACTAATGTTGCATTACCTGTTTATATAAATAGTATGAATGTAGATACTATATATGATGGAGAAACAACTTATAATAATATTATTAGTAGTCCTGTTAGGGTTTACGTATATATTCCTACTAATGTTAGTACATTTTATTCTGGTAAATTACAATTTTGGTTTGAACATAAAGATGGTAGCGGTGATAAATATAACTGTGGTTTAAGTAATTATAGTACAGTTAGTGGTATTAGTATAAGTAATAACGGCACTATTATTGGTGTTAATTCTAATACTACTGTTTCCGGTTTTACTATACTATGTCAATTTACTATGACTTCTAATAATATAGTATTTAATATAAGAGTTCTAGTTGAGGTATGATGAAAATATTATTTAATATAACAATGTTAGTAATAACTATATTGTTTATTTATTAAAATTATTCAAATTAATTATATAGCTATGAATGATAAACAATTATATGAAAAACTAAGTCAGAATAATTATGATAAAGTATTTCCTATTACTTATCTTCAAAATATTCTTGATAAAGATACAAACAATAATTTAACTGTTGTTCTTTCTAGATTTAATCATCTATGGATTCCATATCAAGGAACTAGAGTTAACACTCGTAAAGCTGTACCTGCTATATTTAGACGTAATAGTCTTACTATAAGTTATTATGACGCAGAACATAATATATCTGTAACTGAAAGTTATATAGGTAGTAATATGCAAGCTGGTGTTGAAGCTAGTTGGGTTTCTGATGATAATTGGACTAAAGTTCTTAGTGAAAAATATCTTGAAGAATCTGGTGCTAAAATCCCAATTGCTGATGGAACTATTGATTGGGATATGCTTAACGAAGCTCTTAAACAAATGATTGCTGCTGATGGTAAAGTTACTATTATTAATTATCCTGATGAAGAGGATATTACTCTTCGATTAACTCCTGGTTGTTGTAATGTAAATCGTCTTAGTCTTAAAGATAGACATTATGAGCCTGAATATAAAAGCGGTAAAGGATATAAAATAATTCGCAAGGTCTTACTCCCCGTGGAGGATGATGCAAGTAATGCAGAACAGCTTTTATTTGATGGTTTTCTTAATGATACTTATTGTGAACAATATGGACAAATAATTCTTAATACTGATAAGTATGAAGTTATTAGAACAGATTTAGGTAATACTGCTGGTATTTATTATGATACTTATCATAAATTATTTGTTCTTAGAGTTAAGACTGTTCATGATGGAGTTGGATTTTATAATTATTATACTAGATGGACTATTATAGAACCTACTGATAGAGTTCATCCTCTACGGGGGGTCAACACTCCTGTTTATGGAAATAGTGAAGACTATAATATTTATAATACTTGTCTTTCTGATGAACGTCCAAGACTTGGTATTATATATGTTAATTCAGTAGATAATATCAAATATTATTTTAATGAAGAAAATCTAGTTCAAGTTAAGAATAATATTTATCTTCATTATAAATCTGTTCTTACTCAAGATATGCTTAATGAAGAAAATACTCGTTATATTATTCGTTATGCTTTTGATTTAAATAGTAAAACTATTACAATGCCTAGCGGATGTGAACTTGTATTTGAAGGTGGTATTATAGAAAACGGTACTATTGATTTGAACAAATGTAAACTTACAGGTATGGTTGGTGAAGAATCTGAATATCTTCCTAATGTTACTTGTAGTAATTGGGCTGTTGGTCAAATTGAATATCGTGGTGGAAAGATTTGTTATTGGAATGGTACTGAATGGAGAGTAATGGGTGATACTTCTGCTATGGAAGGATATACCAAAGAAGAAATTAATAACATGTTTGATAATTACTATACTAAAAGTGAAACTTATAGTAAACAAGAAGTTAATAATTTACTTGGTGGTTATGTTACTAATGATACATTTAATAGTTTTAAAGAAGAAATAAATCAATCTATTACTAATAGTGTTAATCTTGATAAGATTCAAAAAGCTATTAATGACGGATGTGGAGTTAATATGACTATGCCTAGTGCAAATAGTAATAAACTTAGTCTTCCAATTTGGACAGGAACTGCTACCCAATATGCAACTATTACCCCAGTTGCTGGAATGACTTATAATATTATTGATGAATAATGAGTTTAACTCTTGGACGTGAAGGAGGAATTGCTAAACCTCTTAAGAAACGAACAGTAGGTCAAATTAATATTGCTCATGTTTATGATGGTGTTAATCATATTTGGCCTACTTCTGTTATTCATTTTAGTGATTTTACTAGTGTCCAACTTAGATACATTTGGGGTAGTGATGATGGTCGAGATTTGGATACTAAATCATATTATGTTAATTCTCCTATTAATAGTTTAAATTATGTAGCTGTTGGTTGGTCTTGGAATTTAGGTCAAATTCCTTATCTATATTGGGGCGGCGATAATACTGACTCAGGTGCTGAATGTGTTATGTTTAATATTGAATCTATGATTGACCTTGAAGATAAAATGCCTGATATAATGAAGATGAATCTTTGTGCTAATTGGTTTGGAAGTTTGAGTAGAGGTCATGTTACTGTTGAATGTACTGCTTATAAAGGTGGAGTTATTGTTCTTGCTTGGCAATTAAAGAATAATGAAATTGATGTTGATAATAGAGGAATGTTTATTTTTCCTTTGGCTGATGGAACTATTAATATGCCTGATGGACATGGTGGCTATAAAGAATGTTGGTATGGTGAAGTTGTTAAAAGACTTTCAAAATCTAATAATGAAGTAAAATACTTTAGAGTTAATCCTGTTAACGATAAAGTTATTGGTTTAGATAATATTAAAATAATTCGTCATGGTGGTGGTTATATTCATCGTGATGGTTATTGTTGGTATGAAAATCAACCTAATGATAAATATAAAGTTTGGAATAATCAAGTTAATACAACTGGTACTCCTTTAACTCTTGATAAACCAACTCTTAATATAACTAGTGATGATAATTATAGTTATGAATATCATACAGTTTTATTAAATGAAGATAATACTGTTTATAATGATAATTATACTGATAACTATAAATTTAGATTTGGTTTTGTTGCAGGTAATTCTGAATTTAGAGGACAACAAACTATTCAATGTTATGTTGGTACACAAGGTGGTAAAGCTGATGATGGTAAGACTTCAATAGGTGAAATAAAATATACCAAACTTAACAAAATTGGTGAATTGACAATATATAGTCCTATTGAAAGTTAAAATAATGTTAATTACCAAACAGAGATAACGGTTTAAGTGTTATAGATTATGTAGTTCAAACTACAAGTATTAATCTATTTTTTTAATTTAAACCTTAATTTATTATGCAAGTAATTGAAAAAGTGAAAGTTGTTCCAGAGGGCTATAATGGTGCTGGAATGAATTATGACGGTGGTAATCGTCGTGATGTAAACGGTAAAGCTAATGCAGGTTTAACTCTTGGTATTATCGGTACTGCACTTGGTGCTTGGGCTTTGTTTGGTAATCGTCGTTCTGCTGGTGCTAGTATTTTAGGTGGAGCTGGTGGTGGAATGTTAGGTGATGGCTCTACTAATATTAACGTACTTGGTGCTACTGCTGGTAGTGGAAGCGGTGCTCCTACTGCTTTTCAAGCATGGGAAAAATCTTGTGAAGATACTTTAGCTCTTCAAGGTGGTCTTTATCAATGGGCTTTGACTCAACAGAATCAACGTTTTGAAGATAGAGAACGATTGAATAGTGAACTGTTTGGTGTTTATATTGATGGACGTAATCGTACTGATGCTCTTATTGAGAAAAATAACACTGACCATTTTAATCTTTACAAATATACTCGTGACGCTGATGATGATATCCGTAAAGAGTTATCTGATTTGAAAGCTGAATTGGCTGTTACTAAAGCTATTCGTCCTTATCAAGATAAACTTATCCAATGCGAAATGGAAAAGATGTTTACGGCTGGTATCAACTATACTGATAGAAAGACTTGTAATGTTATCTATGGTGTAGTTACTCTTCCAAATGAACCTACTGTTACTGGTCTAGTTGGACGTAATGCTTATGGATGTTTGCCATGTGGTTTTACTCAACCTGCTAGCGGAACTCCGGCTCAGTAATATTACTAAGTTTGATTAAGAACATTAAATTGAAAGAGATATGATACCTGTTAATCAATTCATACTAGGTAGTAGTGACCCTTTGCTATATCCTAGTGAAAAAATGACTAATAGCATTGATGAACAAATTGCTTTTCTTCAAAGTCAAAAACAAGCAATTAATGAAGCTTATCGTCGTAATGCTATCCCTAATGCAAATAATGGTACAACTCAAAATCAGCAAGTTATAACTCAAGGAATTTGGGATGCTATTGATGCTGAAATTGCACCACTTACACAAGAACAACAAAATATGCTTCTTAGTAACCAAGACTATGTAAATAACTATAATGCTTTACAAAGTATGGTTCAAGCAGAAGTTCTTAATTTAGTTAGAGGAAAAATCGAAGCTAGTGAAGATGGTAAACATTTACTTGAAGAACAACTTAAACTTGTTAAGTTGCTTAAGAGTAAAATTGTTGAAGTTACTAACAAAGAGATGGAATTGTTTAAAGCTTTTAAAGAAGCTAGTAAAACTAATCCTAATTTAACTTATGAAGAATTTTTAAAGAAGTAATATTATGGTTGAAATTGGTAATGTTAAAGAGGTTATTAAAGATTATATTATTAAACAATTAGTATCTATGGGTGAAAGTTCTCCAGCTATAAGACTTTTAATTCCTTTAGCTAAAAGAGCAATTACTAATAATATTAATAGTTTTGATAAGTTCTTGAAACCTATTGCAGATAAAGATGGTATGATTGATATTGAAGGTATATTTGATGAAGAAATGGAAGTTATTAATAATATTGATAATTTTAATTTTGATATACCTTTTATTGGTGGCGGTAATATTTCTAAAGGTATTATATCTCTTGAAGTTCCTTATGTGAATAAAATTGTTGCTCTTAATCAAACTGATTTAGAAGTTTTAAAAGAATCATTAATCAGTTTAAAAACAAAGTAATATTATGAGAGAAATGCCTTACATTCAACCTTACCATGTTGGTAATCGTCGTGGCGGTAATCAAAATATTCTTGATGAATTTCGTGAATTTCTTGATGCACGTGGAGGACGAGGCGGTCGTGGTGGTAGAGGTGGTATGAGAAATCGTATTGGTTATGATACTTACGATACTTATGGTCGCTCTACTAATAAAAATGACCGAGAAGAAAAGATTTTAACTATGCTTATGAGCGGTGGATATAATGACGATAGCTATCATTTTGATGAGTATGAAGCTAAAGAAGTTGTAGAACAAATGTATCATGTTAAAGACAATAAGAAATATATTGGTGAAAAATATGATATGAATAAAGCTCATGAGATTTGTGAACGCTATAAAGAAGTATTGCCTAATGATGTTGAACCTTGCGATGTTTATGTTGCAATTAATGCTCAATATCATGATTATGCTAAATTGTTTGAAGAATGGTTTGGTGGTAATATAGATAATAAAGTGTTTGAAAGTGCTATTACATTTTGGTTTAAAGATGTAGATTTTGATGGTGACAAAGTGTGGGAATATTTTCACATGAATAACTAATCATTATTGTAAAACTGTAAAAGGGAATTATCTTCGGATAGTTCCCTTTTTTATTTATCTAAATTTTAGTATGGACAAATTTATTGATGTAATTGTAGATGGAATCCTTAGTAATTTTGATTTTGGATTTATGTTTATTGTTAATGTTCTAACTTATATTATTATTAAAGTTATTGATTACTTTAATGGTGATAATAAAGTTCCTACTTGGCAAAAACGATGTGTATTAGTAATAAGTATTTTTACTATGGCTATGATTTATATTGCATCTGGATATGATAATACTATTATGCTTGTTAATAGTGCTGTTCTTGCTCCTGTGTTTTGGAGTTGGGTTGTTAGTCCTATTCTAAAGAAACTTGGAGTTGGTTATAAAGATATTGATAATACTATTGGTTAAGATTGTATGAGATTGATTAGCTAGGTTTGACTGACTAATTCAAACCTGCTCCATCCTCTACGGGGAGTATAGCTTGCCGAATTTGGCTAGTTTTAAGCCTAGCTGATTAGTTATACACGATTTAATAAAAGTCTTACTATAAGCCTAAAAAGTGGCTCTATGGACGTACATAAATATTTACAATATTAAATTTCAAAATAGTAAAGTTATGAGAGTTATTAAGACTAAACATTTTCCTTTTAATGGTTATAAAGCTATTAATCTTTTTGGTATTATATTTACTAAAGGTGAATTAAGTAACAAAGAACTTAATCATGAAGCTATTCATACAGAACAAATGAAAGAGATGTTATATATCTTTTTCTATATATGGTATGGTATTGAATATCTTATTATAAGACTATTTCATATTAAACAACATGATGCGTATAAAGATGTAAGTTTTGAAGAAGAAGCTCATATCAATGATGATAATCTTAATTATATTAGTGAACGTAAACATTATACTTGGACTAAATATCTAGGTATTAATAGTTCTAAAACTGCTTAATTAAAAAATGTTAATAATATTGTTAAACTACTTGTTATTAATAATATAATTTATATTTGTAACAAACTAAATTCTAAAGATATGGAAGATGATAAAAGAGTTAATTATAAGTTAGATGCTATTAATAAACTTATTAATAATCTTAAACTTAGTATTTCTGGTAATAAAGAACATGATGAGCTTGGAGAAAATAATGTTATAGTTAATCTTGATGAAATTAGTCAAAAGATTACTGAATTACATGAAATGGTTAAAGCTGAATTTGATGAGTTTGAAAATCAACATAAAAGTGAATCAGATGAAACTCAAACTCTTCTTAATAATCGTTTTGATAAAATTGATGCTAAATTAGATAGTATTAAAGCTGCTGTTGATAGTATGAAAACTACTATTGGTAATAAACTTGATACTGTTAATTCTACTATTAATAAAGCAAATACAGATATAGTTGCTGCGATTAATGCTATGAAAGCTAGTAATGATACTAAGAACGATGCTATAATTACTGCTCTTCAAGGACTTGTAACTAAAGTTAATCAAAATACTAATAATATTAATTCTCTTAACGGTCGAGTTGATGCTCTAGAACAAGCTTAACATGAATTTTAATTTAGTAGAGATGTATAATGGCTTGTTAAGATTTAACAAGCATATACTAAATGAACTTGCAGAAGGACTTAAACATCTACCTAATTTAGATGGAGTATCTAAAGGAGATAGTTTAATTATTAATGAACAAGGTAATCCTGCTTGGGGTTCTACTGCATTTATTCCTACTTTTGAAAATGCTGCTTATGGTATTGAATGGACTAAAGATGACAATGATATAATCAGAATTGGTAATGCTAAATTTCATAGAGAACTTCCTATTCAAAATAGACTTAAAGGTTGTGTCTATAATGAAAAGAAAATCAGTTATTTCCTTAATCCTACGGGTTGGGCTAAACCTCTTGAAAATGGTCTTGTTCCTCCTCTTGATGGAAGTGATGGCGATGTTGGGGTAAGAGTTCCAGAATTTTATATGTGTGTTAAAGATACTGGTACTAAATATCAACTTTGGATAAGCGATTTTAATATTGATGGAACATTTACTAGAGTTCATCCTTTTATTATAAGTCATACTAAAACTATGACTAGAACTAGAGAAGATGGTAAAGAAGAAGTATTTAGTGCTTGTATTAAACTTGATGATACTAGATATTTAGGAGGAAATAAAAGTTCTTCTGTTGTTGCTACTAAATTACAAGGTAGACCTAGAACTGGAATTAGTTATGATAAAGCTAATGAATTTTGTGCTAATCGTGGCGATTGGATTACAATGATTGATTATCTTGAATATTGTGCTTTATAAGCTCTTTGTTATATTGAGTATGCTAATTTTGATAATCAAGCTGCATTAAATACTAATTTAACTAGTGATGGATTTAAACAAGGTGGTCTTGGTGCTGGTGTTACAAATTTAGTTTGGGATAGATGGACAGCTTTTAATGGTAATAATCCTATTGTACAAACTTATTGGACTGCTGAACATAATATTGGTAATAGTAGTACTAATGGTTACTTTTATACATTAGGAAATTATAATGAAGATGGAAGTGATTTTGTTACTTTTCCTGCTGTTTATCGTGGTATTCTAAATTTCTTTGGTGATATATGGACGTTTATTAGAGATGTAGCTATTATAAATCGTAATGTAAATTATAATAGTGTTTATCTTCTTAAAAAAAGTGTTAATCATTCTGATATTACAATAGATAATATTCAAGATAAATGTTATTTTATAGGTGACCAAGCTAATACTAATAATTTTATTACTGAATTTGATTTTAGATTTGGTCCTTATTTTGTTCCTAATAAAGTTGGAACTAATAAAAAAGCTGACTATAATTGGAAAAGAGGTAATGATGGACAAGATACAGATAAAGCTGTTCGTGTGCTTCTGCTTGGCGGTGGCGCTCATAACGGTTCTGGGGCTGGCTCTGGTCGCTTTGATTCTGATTTGGTTCGGTCGGATTCTGGTGCTAATGTCGGCTTCTTTACCACAGTTAAACTTGATTAA
>ULPP01045421.1_pt1 | contig 11473 bp, 6 predicted proteins | sample 1953531 | NCBI WGS metagenome assembly ULPP01 (sample SAMEA4835630, study PRJEB28245) | human gut metagenome | biome: gut microbiome; material: fecal sample | place: Denmark | collected 2008
GCGTGATCGCCTTTTCTTTCCAGTCGGCAGAGCCTTTCGCAGTGACGCCGCCGCCGCCGAAGGAGGCACTGCCATCAAATGTCACGCGATGTCCATCAAATCGTAAGGACAGATCGATCGGCTGAATGACTTCATTCATGGTCATAAGACCGAGCGCCCCATTCTTTGCTGTGATGCTGCCCGTAAGCTCCGGGTCACGATAGTCACCGACAAGCTGTACATGCCCCTTGATCGGGCCGCTCGCACTCGTCACGGCCTTACCGAAGAGAGCCAGAATATTCATATCTGCCTGATCGAGATTGAAATCAACGGAAAGCGGCACTGCCTCATCGGTGGTGCTGCCGGTGAAAAGATTGCCGGGGAGTATGCCCTTGGCACTTGCACGATAATTTCCCTTCGATACCAGTGCATTTTGCAGCGTCACGACATTGCTCTTGGCATTCGCCATCAGAGAGAAGCTGTCAAAGCTGATTTCTCCGTAGTTCGGATGCTCGATACCGATCGAGATATCTGCTTCCGGCGATGTCTTATTTCCGCTGAGAACGACTCCGGCCGTCAGACGACCGCCCATCCGTATGTCATTTCGTCCCAATATCTGCGGCAGCCAGGACATCTCCATGTCTTTGGCTGCGAGCTGGATGGCGAGCTCACCATCGCTATTCATAGAGCCTTCTGCTGCGAGCAGTCCATCTCCTACAGGAAGATGAAACTGACGGATCGAGAGCGCCCCATTCATGTAGGAGAAATCGATCGCTCCCTGACCGACAGGTGTATCCCCCAGATGTCCTCCCAGAAAATCTGCTTTGAAGTCGATGCTGGGGTTTTCCAGTGTCCCTCCGATCTGCATGCCGCCATTGACAGCACCATCCGCAGCGGACTCAGGCAGCTTGAAAAGACGCATGATCTCCTTGATATTCCATTCCTTAAATCGAAGAAAGCCCTGCAGGGTATGGGAGTCCATGTGATAGCTGCCTCTCCATTCGAAATGGCCATTCTTCTGATTGAATATACCGTCATCAAGGCTTACGACATGGTTCTGATAGCAAATGCCTGCAGAAGCCATATAAATGGCAGTGCCGCCGACAGAGATCTGCCTGGAGGAGATCGTCCCTTCAAAGACCGGATCTTCCATCGTTCCGGATACATGCCCGCGCATATTGACCTTGCCGTCTGCTCCGCGTCCCGGAAGCATCCGCGAAAGGCTGATGTCATTGAGTGACACATCCATATCGATCATGTCAGGCTTCACCGTACCGCTCACGATGGCTGTACCATCGTAGATATAGGCGAGGCCGTTTTTCAGGGTGATGTCATTTCCATCATAGGTATATTCGCCGGAGATGCTCTGGAAAAGCTCACCCATGACCGAACCGTCGAAGGCCAGAAAATCCCCCTTCACCTGTGGCGCTTCCATAGTGCCAGTGACGGTCATGGTATTTTCGACCCATCCCGTCACCGGGTAGTCCTCTCCGGCAAGCGCAAGCAGTTTCTCGATGCGTGTCTTGTCGGTATCGATGGTGAGCGTGAGAGGGTGCGGCGCAAAGAGACCGACGGTCCCCTTCACCGTATGCTTGCCGTCCGGCCCTTCCCAGCGAAGCGAGGTGATAGTCGCCAACTGATCTCCCAGCGATACATGTCCTTCGATACGGTCAAAGGAGATGCCATGGATCTCCCCATCCTGCGCTGTGAAATCTGCCGCGCCGTATGGATCCTCCCTGCTCCCATTGACCACGAACCGGCCGGAGAGACGTCCGGCCATATCCATCCCCGAAAGGCCGGAAAGCACAGAAAGGTCGATGGACGATACATCGCCCGAGAGCGAGAGAGACGGTCCGTATGTCCCCTTCACGGTGAATGCGCCTTCGCCAGATGTGCCTGTCAGATACGCGATATCCATCACGCCGCCGCGTGAAGTCGCCTCCCCCGAGAGGGTATCCATGGACATCCCATCATACGAAAGATCCATGCCATAGAAAACGCCATGCCAGTCACCATCACGATAACTGCCAAAGCCGGAAACCTTGCCGGCTGCCATATTCTCATACGAAAGACCCGCGCCATCCATCTCTCCGGAAGCCATTTCCAAAGACAGTGCGCCTTCCTTATAGGTACCCTTCACCTTCCCCGATCCGCTCACAATGCCGGAAGCAGAAATCCCGACCGGAAGAGAAGAAAGGTCGATATGCTCTCCGGCTGCTTCGCCTTCGAAGGCTCCGCTTGTCATAGTATATGAGCCTTCGCCGATCAGAAGACCGCCTGCCATCTGTACCTTCAGATAGGGGATCGAGATCCGATCCTCTCCATAGACAAAGCGCACGTTCGCCTCTTTGACAGAGAGATCCTCATATTGCCCATCCTTCACATGGGCTTCGCCGGACACGAAAGGATCTCCCATCGTCCCCGAAATATCTACGCTGCCGGAAACGACTCCGGTGACGCCTTTCTCAGGCAGCAGCTCTTCCGCCTTGATATCCTTCAGAATCACATGTCCCATCAGGATCGGATCGTCCACGTCAAAAAGGACCTTCGCATCCCCGGTGAATGTCTGCCCATTGACCTTTACAGCTGCTTCGGTGATGACAGCTTCACCATTTTCAATATCAAAAAAGGCTGCTCCGTCAGCCAGAATAAAATGATCATAGCGAAGAGCAGCATCTTTGATAGAGCCTTGGACATGATAAGCGACAGCGCCATCACTTTTCCAGATCTTGGCGCTGGTCACCTGTCCTGTCCCTTTGTCTATATCAAGTTTTGAAGAAATCTGTGGGAACTGCTCTAAGAGCGGCTTCAGAGAGGTCAAGGAAACCGAATCCGTTTCCAGACTGATTTCCATGTTATTGGTATTCGTGTACTTCACGTCTCCCTTGAAATGGCTGCCAAATGCCTCCCCCGCAAAAGAGCCTGTGATCGTACCCGTGCTATCCCAGCCGAGCGTGCCTCCCAGCGAAGTGAAATCATACGAACCGATATCCGGTGCGGTGATAGATGCATTCCCGTCCTTCACGATGACCTGTCCTGTGAAAGTACCGTTGTCCGAAGAGTCCGATGGTTTTAGAATCTTCTCTACATTCCAGAGTCCATCAGTCCCCTTGGCAAGGTGCACTTCCGGATTCTCGATGGTCACCGTCTTCACGACATCGGCGATACCGCCATCTTTGAAGGCATAGTTGTACAGCGCAGAAGCAGACCATCCGATTTCCAAAGAGGGCGACTTGAATACAACCTCTCCTTTCGCGTCCTTCAGCTCCAGGTCGGTGAAGGAAAGATCATAGTTCGGATCCAGATCCATCATGGTCCATGTCAGGGTGCCATTGATGCGCTCCCCTGCCGCGTCTTTGATAACAGGTTCCAGATTCTGTGTGATGATCGGACGGATCAGCAGATAAATGATACAGAGCATGATGAAAATAAATGCTGCGATACCATTGATCCACCATTTGATTCTGCTAGCCAAGGTCAAGTTCTCCAAAGTAAAAATAAAGTTTCAAGGTTCAGGGTTAGCCCCGGGGGCGTGCCGCCCCTTGCTCGGGGATGAAAGGGTGGAAACCGGTTCTATAAGTTCAAAAGGTTCAAAGGGGGTTGGTGCGGCGCATAAAAAATCAGAAGCGCCGCGGAGTATAAATAGGGCGATGCCCGAAGGTCAGCGATTAACAGGCTTCCCATTTATGGTTTCCTGACATCATCCTTTTGACCGCGAATGACAAAGATTTCTCGCTTCGCTCGAAATGACGATATGCGAGTCTGATGTCTCCCAGTCACCAGCCACCAGTCACTAAAAATTATGCTTTTGCAAATTCCGGGTGGATGACAGCCGGTACGCCCATCGCATGTTCCAGCGTAGCGAGACCGATGTTGTAGTTGTAGAGCGCGGTGATGTAGTTCGTTCTCGCAGTATTGAGGGCGAGTTCTGCATCGAGGACATCGAGGTTGATGCCAACGCCGCTGCTGTAGCGGACGGTCGCGATCTTATACGCTTCTTCTGCCTGAGCGACCGACGCTTCGGCAGCGCGGATCTGTTCTTTATAAGAAAGAACGTTCAGGTAATCCTGACGGACTTCCAGCTCGATCTTTTCTCTCGCCTGCAGGAGTGTTTCCTGTGCTGTTTTGACCGCGGCATCCGCTTTCTTCACCGATGCCTGGGTAGCACCGCCATCCCAAAGTGACCAGGAAAGCCCGCCCTGGACAGCCCAGTCATCTTTATCGACCGCCGTCACGCTGGCTTCCTTCCAGCTGTATCCGCCGCCGACGCTGACTGTCGGGAGATAGCCGGCCTTTGCAGAGCGAAGAGAGGCCTCAGCTGCCCTTACGCCATAGTCTGCTTCGACGAGTTCCCAGCGGTATTTCTGCGCCATCAGAATGACCTGTTCCATGGTAAGGTCAAATTCCGGTTCCGGGAAATTCTTATCCAGCGGGTTCAGCGTCGTATTCATCGGGATACGCATGATGTTGTTCAGGTTCGCTTCTGCGACATCACGGGTGTTGTCCGCTGCGATGCTCTTCTGCTTCGCATTGGCGAGCGATACATTGGAAGACAGTACGTCCAGCTTAGCCACGATGCCGGCATCGAACTGCTGCTGTACGTTATTCAGATGGCTTGCATAGTCAGTGACAGACTGTGCCTGTACTTCAGCGAGCTTGACCGCTTCAAGGTACTGGTAGTATGCCTGCACGGCCGCGAGCTTCGTATCCGCTTCTGTCTTGTAAACATTAAGATCTGCGATGTTTTTCTGATAGCGTGCGGCATCAATCGCACCTTCTACCTTGCCGAAGGTCCAGATCGGCCAGGAAACATTGATCCCCTGGCTATAGCCATGGTTGGAGCTCTTCGTGCCTAAGGCAGTAGTGACTACCTGTGTCGGATACTGATTTCTTTGCCAGGAGTAGCTGACGGATGGATTCTTCTTGGCTGCCACTGCGCTAACATCGGCCTCCGCATCTCTGCGTTTTAGCTCTGCGATGGTGATGTCGCGGTTATTCTGAATGGCAGTCGTGACCGCACCTTTGAGGTCGATATCCATAGCCACTGCTTCCGGAGCTGCCGCTTCTATGATAGAAGACGCCAGATTCTTCTGGAGCAGCATGTTATTGAAGTTCACCTCTTTATTCGCTACCGTCTGATTCATCTGTGCCTCGATGGCTTTCTGTGTGATCGACGGATCCGTCATGATCTTCGTCTTAGATCCTTTTGCTTCTGCGCCGAGCCCGCAGGAAAGGGCAAGCACGATAGAAGCAGTCAGAATTTTGCAGGTCATTGTATTCATTCAACATTCATCCCTTCTAGACAGATGTCTTGGTTGTCATTGTATCCAGACCGCCCATCTTGGGCGCTGTTTTCATTTAATAATTGTATCCCACACCGATGTACTCTCCGCCGCCGCGGTTATTATGCGGGAAAATGGACTGTCCGGTCAGGAACAGATTCGGCGTAAGAGCATACTGTCCGCGCAGGCGGACAGAGAGATCATTGGGGTCATACACATCTGCGGAGAATTTCCACCGCCCGGACGCATAGTCCGCGCCAGCGCCGATCTTGTTTCGTATGATACCGGCATGTACGCCATAGTCCCCTCTCATACGACCATAGAGCGCATCATAGACCGGATCATTCCCCATGGATTCTATCCCCAGAAGACCATAGGAATCTTTCCCCACGCGGAGGAAGAGATTCGGCGAGAAATCGTCCTTCTTAGTATTATATAACAATTCGCCGGAAACAGATACATCAAAATCACCATTTCCCTGCATAAATCCATTTATTTTCCCGGAAATCGCTTTGGCATTCTGAGAGATCTCCTTCGCATTCTCCGATGCCACGACCATATTGTCCATGATCCTGCGCACATCGCCGGTGGCTTTGCCGTCTCCATTCAGCTGATACAGCATCTGATTCACCTGCGAGGTGATGCTCTGGATCTCATTCGCTGTCTGTATCCCCTGCGCGGTCAGGATGGCGAGATTTTCGGAAATCGCATCAAAATTATTGATGCTGTTCTTCACATGCTTCTGCGAAGAGGGGTCTGCGACGACGCTATTGATCCCATCGAGCATGGTCTGCGCGGACGTGATGAGCTTGTCCATCTTATCCATCGCCTGATCGATCCCCGGTGCTGACTTGCCCTCGACCTTCATGCCATCTGCCAGATAGCCGCGTTCCTGATGACCGCCGGAGGCCTTCACGAAGCGTCCGCCCATGACACTACTGGTCTGGATGGAGAAGTCCGCATCCTTCGGCACCTTGGCATCGTGATAAAAACGCAGCTTCACGACGGCTTCCCCGTTCTCCACCGTGATGCCATCGACCATGCCTACTTCGACGCCGGCATAGTGGATCGGATTCCCCGGTTCTATGCCTTCCGCTTCCTTGAAATAGCCGGTCACATGAAACCCGCTCTTTCCAAAGATCACAAGGCTGGAAAGCTCGATCAGGATCCCGGCAAAGAGGAGTATCCCCGCAAGGGCAAAGGCGCCGACCTTTGCTTCCGTCGACCATTTCATCAGGCATCACCTTCCTTCAAAAAATCAGGATTCGATGGCAGACCGTTCATAAACTGCCGTACTCTTTCATCCTTCGATGCATATAATTCTTTAGCTGTCCCTACCGCAAGGAACGAGCCCTTATACAAAAAAGCCATGCGGTCCGCGATCATTTCCGCAGACTTCAGGTCGTGCGTCACGACGACGCTCGTCGCATGCAGGGCCTTTTGCGTCTCTTTGATCAAAAGACTGATATCGGTCGAACGGATCGGATCGAGCCCCGCTGTCGGTTCATCATAGAGAATGATCTTCGGCTCGAGCGCGATCGCTCTGGCAAGGCTCACGCGTTTCTTCATACCGCCGGACAGATTCGCCGGCATGAGGTCTTCGATCCCATCAAGCCCGACCAGATGCAGTTTCTCCTTCACGATAGCATCGATCTTTTCTTCAGAAAGCCGCGTGTGCATACGCAGACCAAAGGCTACATTTTCTTTCACATTGAGAGAGTCAAAGAGCGCGGAATACTGAAAGACCATCCCCATCGAGCGGCGCTCCTCATTCAGCTCCTCTTCGCTGAGCTGTCCCATATCCTTTCCATTCACAAGGACTTTTCCGGATGTAGGACGCAAAAGGCCAATGATGAGCTTTAGGAGCGTTGATTTCCCGGAGCCGGACGCTCCCAGGATGACCATCGTCTCTCCCTCCTTGATGGAAAGACTGACATCTTTCAAGATATGACGATCGCCAAAAGTCTGGTATACATGCCTGATATCAATCATAGGACGCCTCAAAACAGAATGGACGAGAGCAGGTAATTCGCCGCAAAAAGCATAATAATCGAATATACTACGGACTGGGTGGTCGCCTTGCCGACGCCTTCTGCCCCTGCCGTACAGGTCATCCCGCGGTCACAGCCGACAAGCGCGACGATCATACCGAAAATGACTGACTTGAAAACGCCGATGTACAGATCAGAAGGGACGCAGTACACATGGATGGAGTGCATGAAGGTATAGGAGGAGACGCCATGCGTGAGCGAAGCGACGATCATACCGCCGCCAACGCCGATGGTGACACCAAAGACCGTCAGAAGCGGCAGCATCGTCATACAGGCGACGAGCCGCGGCACCACGAGATACCCCACCGGACTCACCGCAAGGCACCTTAGCGCATCAATCTGCTCGGTCACCCGCATCGTACCGATCTCAGCCGTGATGGCTGCCCCGACGCGGCCTGCAAGGACGACACCGCAGAGCACCGGTCCCAGTTCACGCCCCATGCCGATGGCTACGATCGCACCGACGGTGAAGTCTGCGCCATACTTTGTGAGCTCGCCCGCGATCTGTACAGAAAGCACCATGCCGGTAAAGAGCAGTGTCAATGCCACGATGGGAAAGGACAGCACGCCCAATGCCAGGCACTGCTTCATCGTCTCCCGCCCGCGGAATGCGCCGATCTCTTTCACCGCCGCCATAAGGAGCAGGATCACCGCTCCCAGCTGATGAAAGATGCCGATGGTATAGCGGCCAAGCGTTTCTAAGAATGACATGTGTGGGGAGACCTCCTTTCGTGGTTCAGGGTTCAAGGTTAGCCCGTGAGGCGTCTCATCCACTGATTGTGGATAAAAGCTTTGCTCGAATGAGGAATTAGGAATGAAGGTGGCGGCTTCGCCGCTAATATATATTGGGCGATGCCCGAAAGTCGTATTCAAGTCACCAGTCACTCGCGGCTTCTAATCCCTAGTCCCTGCTTTCAAACTATGGGTGTGGTTCTATGGTTCAACGGGGTAGTGCGTCATTGAGGCTAACGTCAAACTCGTATTGCCCTCATTCCGCAGGAAGGACTTTGCAGTACATGCGAAGAGTATCTTCAACACTCTGCGGCGCTTCCATTATTTGATGCACCGCACCGCCACCTTGAACCCTGAACCCATCAACCTGAACCTTTTTACAATGCTATCATCACCGATGCTTTTTCTGCCGGCTTTTCATCATCTGCGGATTTCTCGCCCTTCTTTTCCAGCGTCTCTTTTTCCTTATTGCTCATCTTGATGGTGGCCTGCTGTTTGCTCTTTGCGAGCTTCTTCAGGGCTTTATCGCGTTCTGCTTGCGGCAGAACTTTGAAGGTGAATTGTCCGTCACCATAGATGACATAGTCCGTATCGACGGCGCTCTTTGGAGTCTCTTTTTCTCCGTCTTCTTTGAGCCCGTCCTTATTCTTCAGATAGTCTGGATTTTCCGGTGCCTTTTTCTCCTGTATTTCTGCCTTTTTGCCGCCGTTTTCATCTTTGGAGATCATGCTGACCTCCGGATCCAGGATCTCCACGACGACCTGATTGTTCTGGTCTTCCTTCATCAAGCGGCTGTGCAGGTCATTGAAATCCTTGTACGTGCGGATGCGGTCTAAGATCTCATCGGTCAAATTGAACTTCTGTTGCTGGATGAGGTAAGGGAGCGGCACGACACCGCCGCCGCGGACTTCGAGGATCATATCTCCGTACGGCTGATCTTTCGGCACGGTGAATGTCAGGTCCTTATAGAAGACTTCTCCCCTGTAGGGAGAAAGACGCGCGCGTACATAGATGGTATCGCCCGGGCTCACGATGATCGGAGACGCCGAGGCATCGAGAAGCTGCGCGGTCTTTCGTTCACTCGTCACATGCATGTCGACCATAATGCTGCGAAGAGGATATTTTTCAAAACGGTTCTGCTCGAGAAGCCGTACCACATTATAGAGCTCATCTACGCTTCGCTCCGCGATGTCTTTGGACGACCAGTACATATTGCTTCGGGTGAAAGGCTTCTGCTTCATATCCTCCGGGTAAAGCGTATAGGTGAAATCGACCGTCCCCTGTCCTTTGCGATCCATGGCATTGCTGATCGCATGATACACCGAAGTGACGGATAAGGTCGGCAGCAGCGCTTCATTCGGGATCATGCGTACATGGAGATCTTCCTTCTTCTTCGTATCTTCATCGGTCACGGACGCATGAAGCGAGACAGCGTGTGGAAGCTTCCCCATCATTCCGCCGATACCGGCTCCCCGGTCCTGGTTGACCGTGCCGATCTCCGCACCGACGGACCCCAGCTTGAAGGGGATATTCTTGCTCGGGATGACAGTGAAGATATAGGAATTGTGCATGAAATAATCGGTATTTCCGCGATCCATGAACGGATGCCCGAAAGCCACCATGCGATCGCCGTCGACATAGGTGACCGTCCCGACAGCGCCGAGCTTGAGATCGCCTGTCACCATGGTTGCCGAGACGGCACTTCCCGGTTCAAGCGGCTGCGGCACATCATCCTGCGAGGCAGATGCGGAAGCAAAGGGGACCATGTGGAAATCCTGCATTTTCCCCGCGAGAAAATCCATCGCATCCGGGGTGTATCCGCTCGCCATGAGAGGCGTCGTGAGCGGGATCAACCCTTTGGAGGATGGCGAGGTGAGACCCGTGTCCTTCCGGTCATCGATGGTCCAGAGTTTCAGCATGTCACCGATCGGCGTCACCATGCCGATGCGCCCGCCGGACTGTGGAAATCCATACGCCACTGCGCCCAGCAGTTTCCCATCGATATAGACAGGACTGCCGCTCATCCCCTGCGCGATGCCTTCTGTCTGATCGATCAGGGGCCCGGATACTTTCACCAGCACCAGATCTCCGCCGGTCGCGCCCTTGCCTTTCATAACCCCCAACACGTCGACATCGAAGGTTTCAATCTTCGTACCATGAACGACTGTCTTGGCATAGCCATGCATACCCTCCTGTACTTCTGACACAGGAAGAAATTCCTGTGCTGCACAAGGCAGCGCGCAGGAAAGCGTGAGGCAGACAGCCGCTGCCAGATGCTTCATTGACTTTTTAAACCGATTGGGCATAGGATCCCCCTTACCGAAATATAAGTTTGAAATCAGAAATGGCGATTTCATCGGATACATCCGCATAGGTGCAGCAGGATTCCAATGAAAGGCAAAGGACAGGCCGTCTGGGGAGCGAAGGAACCGTACCAGACTGCCGACTTCTTTATTTGCTCTCCAGCACCACTACGACGTCCTGTTTGGCGATCGTCTGGCCCTTCTGGACGCGGACCTCTTTGACCACGCCATCCCGATCGGCTCTCGCCGCCGGTACACCGCCGACCAGTGAGTCCACAGAGACCAGTACATCGCCTTCCTTGACAGGTGTGCCTGCCTCTATGACAGAAACGACCGTCCCATTCAGTACAGCCTGCTGCGAGACGTCCTCCGCAGACACGCTATATACACCGGCAGCCACAAGTGCTGCCAGCACCAAGCCGATTTTCATCGCGTTTCTCATGATGTACCTCCCTGTGTTGTAAAATTCACATATAGGTATATTATATTTTACCATTTTATCTGCCTCTTGGCATGAAGAAAATAAAAAGGGACATAACAAATGAATGTTATATCCCCATGTATGTGCCTACGGAATGCGATCTTTCCGCTTTTGCTCAGTGCAGATCCTGCAGCGAGTCTCTGAATGCATTGATATAGTTGAGCGAAGCCCCGGCACCGATGGCATTCACATAGGAAGGTCTCTCCGCTACCTTCGCTGTGATCCCGGTGATACGGGTGATCAGCTCATCGATGCCCTTTAGCTGAGACACCCCGCCGACCAGCATGATGCCCTGCTCTCGGATTGCTGCCAGAAGCGCCGGCGGCGTCCTCTGCAGCACATCCTGAATGTTTTTGAAAATCCTGTACAGGATCGGATTGATGGCATGCGCCACATCTTCAGCCGTTACGGCGATCTTGACCGGCGATCCCGATACGATGGAAAGGCCATATGTTTCAGCCACGCGCGGCGCCTGATCCAGATCCCAGTAGGCGCCCAGCGAGATCTTGAGGCTTTCCGCCTCTTTGCGGCCGATGCGGATATGATACTTGTCGCGGATAGCCGCCATGATGGCCTGATCCATTTCCAGTCCGGACTCCGGTGAGAAATGGCTGACCACGATCCCGTGTTTCGAAAGCACGGAAA
>ULPP01062786.1_pt1 | contig 11455 bp, 9 predicted proteins | sample 1953531 | NCBI WGS metagenome assembly ULPP01 (sample SAMEA4835630, study PRJEB28245) | human gut metagenome | biome: gut microbiome; material: fecal sample | place: Denmark | collected 2008
GCCTGCTCTTCGGGCACTTCAAAGAAAGAGCAGTTGGCCGTCAGGTCGATGCGGCCGATGTCGACCTTGCCCTTCACGTAGCGGTTGACGAGGTTGATGATTTCGCGGGCATAGAAATTGTCGCGCTTGCCGAGGTTGATGAAGAGGCGCTTGTAGCCAGGTTCGGCTTCGCGCGGACCGCTCGCTCCGCGTTCGCGGCGGGGACGGTCGGCCTTGGCACCCTTCTTGTCGTCGCGGCCGCCCTTCGGCTGCTCAATCTCGGGCGCGTTGGCATAATATTGCAGGAAATGTCCGAACTCGCGGCTAACGATGCGCTTGACGAGGTCTTCCTTCGTGAGCCAGTCGAGCTTGCGGAAGATTTCTGGGAGGAAGGGGGCGATTTGCGTCTCGTCGACCTCGATGCGTTCCAGTTCGTCCATCACGCGATAGAGCTGTTTCGTGCAGATTTCCTGGGGCTCGGGCAATACGCCGACCTCGAATTTCTTGCCGATGACTTTCTCGATGATGCGCACTTTTCCACGCTCGCGAAGGTGGATGATGGAGATGCTCGTGCCACGCTTTCCAGCGCGTCCGGTACGTCCAGAGCGGTGGGTATAGTTTTCCACGTCATCGGGAAGTCCGTAGTTGATCACGTGTGTCAGTTCGTCGACATCGAGACCGCGAGCTGCCACATCGGTGGCAACGAGGAGCTGCGTGCGGTGTTGACGGAACTTCTGCATCGTGAGGTCACGCTGGGCCTGCGAGAGGTCGCCGTGGAGGGCTTCAGCGTTGTAGCCGTCGCGGATGAGGAGGTCGGCCACTTCCTGTGTCTCCATACGGGTGCGACAAAAGATGATGCCGTAAATCTTCGGATAATAGTCGACCACGCGTTTCAGCGCGAGGTATTTATCTTTGGCGTGTACGAGATAATAGATGTGGTTGACGTTTTCGGCACCTTCGTTGCGTGAGCCTACGACGATTTCTTTATAGTCGTGGAGATAGTTTTTGGCAATGCGCTCGATTTCGGCGCCCATGGTGGCGGAGAAGAGCAACGTGTTGCGCTCGGCAGGCACGCCGGCGAGGATTTCGTCGATGCTTTCCGTGAATCCCATGTTGAGCATTTCGTCGGCTTCGTCGAGCACGACGTTTTCAACAACATCGAGCTTTGCCACACCGCGCTTCATGAGGTCGATCAAGCGGCCAGGAGTGGCCACGATGACCTGGGCTCCCTTGCGCAGGGAGCGAATTTGGCTTTCGATGCTCGAACCGCCATAGACGGCGAGGACGTGGAGGTTGTCGATGTATCGGGAATATTCTTTCAGGTCGCCGGCAATCTGCAGACACAGCTCACGCGTGGGACTGAGAATGACGGCTTGCGTGCGGCGGTCGTCGGGATTGACTTTCTGCAAAACGGGCAGACCGTAGGCGGCCGTTTTTCCGGTTCCCGTCTGGGCCAAGGCGATGACATCGTTGCCGACTCCTAAAAGATAGGGAATGACTTCTTCTTGCACTGGCATAGGCTGTTCGTAGCCTATCTCCGAAATGGCGCGGCGGATTGGCTCCGATACGCCCAACTCTTCAAATGTTTTCAAATTCTGAAATAAATAAGGTTTGGCGGCCTGTGATGATTGACGGCATTCTGGGAACGCGCCCTGACAAGGATTCCGCAAAACGGATTGACCACCAAATGATTAAAACTGCCTGCAAAGGTACTCAAAAAATATGAGGGGAACAAAGAGATGAGGGGGCAACCCTTGCAGAACAAGAAAAAAATACTACCTTTGCGTGTTTAGCCCGCTTCAAAATTATGGGACGGGCAACGGGATTTGTTTCTGAGTAATGGCGAAGGCGTCATTACGACCATTTTGAACACCTACTTACCTACTTGCACATGGAAAAACTGCTGCATTACGTTTGGCAACACCGACTGCTGCCTGCAAAGACTCTGAAGACGGACCGCGGAGAAACGGTGGACGTCATCGACCCTGGACTGCTCAACAGCAACGCGGGGCCGGATTTCTTCAACGCGAAAGTAAAGGTGGACGGACAATTGTGGGTGGGGAACGTGGAAATCCATGAGCATGCCTCAGACTGGTATAAACACGGGCATGACGAAGATGCTAATTACGACAATGTGGTGCTCCACGTTTGCGGGGTGCTGGACGACACGGCGCGAACAAAATCGGGACGGGCCTTGCCGCAACTGCAGATTGACGTGCCGCAGAACATCGCCGACAATTATCGCGAACTGCTCGCGGAGGAGGCTTTCCCGCCATGCTACCGCGTGATACCGAATTTGCCAACGCTGACTGTTCACGGCTGGCTCAACGCTCTGACGGCGGAAAGGCTGAACGAGAAATGCTCACGCATCGACGCTTTGCTGGCACGGACGGAGGGCGACTGGGAGCGCACGTGTTTTATCACGATGGCACGTAACTTTGGCTTCGGGGTGAACTCGGAGGCGTTTGAGACGTGGGCGCTCAACATGCCGCTCAGCGCGGCGGGAAAGCACCGCGACGATGTTTTCCAAATGGAGGCGCTCTTCTTCGGACAGGCGGGACTGCTCAACGATGAGATGGTGAAGGAGGAACGGCGCGACGCGTATTTCTTGAAACTGCAAAAGGAATACCGCTTTCTGAAACATAAGTTTTCCTTGACTCCGATGAACCCTAAACTCTGGCGTTTCCTGCGACTGCGGCCACAGAATTTCCCGCATATCAGGCTGGCACAGATGGTGGAACTCTATCACAGCCGACGAACGGATTTCTCACGGCTCATCAACGCGAAGACGGAGGAGGAACTGAGGGGACTGCTCAACGCGAAGGTGACGCCTTACTGGGAAGGACACTATACTTTCGGCGGCGAGAGTACGGCGCACGCGAAGTTTCTACGCGAGGAGAGTGTCACGCTGTTGCTCATCAACACGGTGGCGCCGCTGCTCTTTGCCTACGGACGACACCACTTTGACGAGGACCGCTGCGAGGCGGCTCTGGATTTGCTGGAGCACCTGAAGCCGGAGCAGAATTTCATCACGCGCTCATGGGCCAAGGCGGGCATCAAGGCGGAAAACACGGCCGACAGTCAGGCGCTGATCTGCCTGAAGAAGAATTACTGCGACACGAAGGACTGCCTGCGCTGCCGCTTCGGAGCGGAATATCTGAGGCAACGTTGATATATGGAATACCATAATTTGAACTACTAATAATATATATGACTTACGACTTTGAACTCGAAATGAAGGTGCGCGACTATGAATGCGACCTGCAAGGCATTGTCAACAATGCCAACTATCAACATTATACGGAACACACACGCCACGAGTTTCTGCGCTCTGAAGGGGTCAGCTTTGCCGAACTGCATGAGCGCGGCATCGATGCGGTGGTGGCCCGCATGAACCTCGCTTTCAAAACGCCATTGCGCAGCGGAGACTCGTTTGCCTCCCGACTGGCATTGCGCAAGGAGGGCATCAAATATGTTTTCGTTCAGGACATCTTCCGACTGCCGGACAACAAACCGGTGTTGCGCTCGACGGTGGAGGCGGTGTGCCTGATCAACGGACGCCTCTCTGACTGCGAAGAACTGAACACGGTTTTCGCCAAATATTTCAAGGACTGACGAAGGATGAGGGAGGAGGAACTGAAATATGCCCTGGCCCTCACGCGGCTGCGCGGCGTGAGCCAAAACGCGGCGCTGAAACTCTATGACCACTACGAAACGGCACAGGCGGTGTTTGAAAACCGAAAGGAGGTGCAGGGAAAAGTTGGCGAGGCGCTCGCCGACTGGACGGAGGTGCTGAATTGGGCAGAGAAGGAACTGGAATTTTGTGAGAAAAACAGAATCAAGGTTTTCCTGCGACACGATGAGGACTACCCTGCAAGACTGAATGAGTGTGACGACGCTCCGCTGGTGTTTTACTACCGAGGAAACGCTAATCTCAACGCTCGACACGTGATTTCCATCGTTGGAACACGCAGAATCACTGAATACGGCCGCACGGTTTGTCAAACTTTTTTACGCGACTTACAGGCTTTATCGCCTGAATGTTTGGTGGTTAGCGGTTTGGCTTACGGTGTTGATATCCACGCACACCGCGCTTGCTTGGAAGCGGGCTTGCCAACGGTCGGCATTTTGGCCCACGGTTTGGACCGTATTTACCCAGCCTTGCACCGAACGACGGCGGCACAGATGCTCAACCAAGGCGGACTGCTCACGGAGTACCCAACGATGACGATTCCCGACAAGGGAAACTTCATCCGACGTAACCGCATCGTGGCGGGACTGAGCGAGGCGACGGTGGTGGTGGAGAGTGCCGAACACGGAGGAGCGCTCGTCACGGCGAATTTGGCCGTGGGCTACAACCGCGACGTGTTTGCTTTTCCAGGAAGGGCGTTCGACCAATTTTCGGAGGGATGCAACAAACTGATACGAACGAACAAGGCGATGCTGATTACTTCGGCACAAAATCTGGCGGAAGCACTCAACTGGCAAACGGTGGCACAGACGAACGCACCGGTGCAACGGGAACTCTTCCCGGATTTGACACCGCTGCAGGAAAGCATCGTGTGTGTACTCAAAGATAAGGAGGACTGCAGCGTCAACCAAATTTCCGTTCACCTGAACAACACGGTCAGCGAAATCGCCAATGCGCTCTTCGAACTGGAAATGTCGGGGGTGGTGAAATTCCTGCCGGGCGGCAGATATAAATTGATGCCGACGTAAGTTTCCCGATGGAATCAGCAATTATGAGGAACGGACTTTTCACCTCAGAAAAAAAGCGTATTTTTGCATGAGCAATATACAGAAACAAAATATTATCAATGGATACAGAGTTCTTTTATGATGTCGTCGTCATCGGTGCAGGACACGCTGGATGCGAAGCGGCCCACGCTGCGGCCCGCATCGGCGCGAAAGTATGCCTGGTGACGATGGACATGAACAAGGTGGCACAGATGAGCTGCAACCCAGCCATCGGCGGTATCGCCAAAGGACAGATTGTGCGCGAGACCGACGCCTTGGGCGGCATGACGGGCATCGTCACCGATGCCACCGCCATCCAGTTCCGCATGCTCAACCGCTCAAAGGGACCGGCCATGTGGAGCCCGCGTGCCCAGTGCGACCGCGCGAAATTCATCACCACCTGGCGCCACCACCTCGACCACACAGACAATCTTGACATCTGGCAAGACGAAGCCTGCGAAGTGCTGGCCGAAAACGGCATAGTATGCGGCGTGCGCACCTTGTGGGGCGTCACCATCCACGCACGCGCCGTGGTTGTCACGGCGGGAACTTTCCTCAACGGACTGATGCACGTGGGGCGCAAACAAGTGAAGGGCGGACGATGCGCCGAACCGGCCTCGACGTTCCTGACGCAATCGCTCGAACAATTTGGCATTACGCACGAACGCATGAAGACTGGAACGCCCGTGAGAATCGATGCACGCTCAGTGCACTACGAAGATATGGAGACGCAACCGGGAGAGAACGATTATCACCGCTTTTCTTATATCAGCGAATTACGCCCCCTGCCCCAACTGCCCTGCTGGACCTGCAACACGAATGCTGAGGTGCACGAGGTGTTGCGACGCGGATTGCCAGATTCACCGCTCTACAACGGACAAATCCAAAGTATCGGACCGCGATACTGCCCGAGCATCGAAACAAAGATTGTCACCTTTGCCGAGCGCGACCAGCATCCGCTCTTCCTCGAGCCCGAAGGCATCGACACCAACGAGCTTTACCTTAACGGCTTTTCATCGAGCCTGCCGCTCAACATCCAATTGGAAGCACTGAAAAAGATTCCTTGCTTCCGCGATGTGAAGGTCTACCGTCCGGGCTACGCCATCGAATATGATTTCTTCCAACCTACGCAACTGCGCCATTCGTTGGAATCGAAGAAACTTGACGGTCTTTTCTTCGCCGGACAGGTGAACGGAACCACGGGATATGAAGAAGCTGCCGGACAGGGCATCATCGCTGGCATCAACGCCGCACTGAAATGTGCCGGCAACGAACCCTTCATGCTGCACCGCGACGAAGCCTATATCGGCGTACTCATCGATGACCTCGTCACGAAAGGCGTTGACGAACCTTACCGTATGTTTACCTCCCGCGCTGAATACCGCATCTTGCTGCGACAGGACAATGCCGACACGCGACTCACGCTACACGCCATCCGACTGGGAATTGCCACGGAGGAACGCGCCGCACGCTTCAACCAGAAGCAAGGTGCCATCCACGACATCATCGAATTATGCAAGACCACTTCCGTGAAGCCAGCCGCGGTCAACGCTTACTTAGAATCTATCGGTTCTACCCCACTCCACGGCGGATGCAAACTCATCGATTTGGTAAACCGCCCGCAAACTAAACTTGATGAAATCGCGAAATTCGTTCCCGCAGCGACGCGGTTCCTCGACACGCTCGAAACGGACAAAGAAGAAATCATCGAAGCTGCGGAAGTGGAAATCAAATACGCCGGATATATTTCGCGCGAAAGAATCATCGCCGACAAGATGCAACGCCTCGAAGCCATCCGCATCCGCGGCCGCTTCAATTACGATGCCATCACGCAACTCTCCACCGAAGCGCGACAAAAGCTCACGGCCATCGATCCCGAAACGCTGGCCCAGGCCGGACGCATCCCCGGAGTTTCCCCGAGCGACATCAGTGTGCTCCTCGTTCTCCTGGGACGATAATTCCGAAAAAGAAAACGCCGCGGACGCACCGCGGCGTCCTTTCGAAGGAAGCCAGCGCCCGCATCCATATCCCCCAAGATATTCCCCGAGCATCCTCAAAAGGAAGCCCTGCGCCCCCTTTTAAGCGATTCTCAGCGAAGGAAGCTGCCCGCGCGGCTTATTCGCGTTCCACGTGAAACAAACATAGTAAACGCTACTTATATACAGAAAGTTATGAATTCAAAATTGTTACTCAACAACCTGAGAAACATCCCTAATTTCCCGAAGCCGGGCATCCAGTTTAAGGATGTCAGCACGCTTTTCAAGAATCCGGAGTGCCTCCAAGAGATGTCTGACGAGCTTTTCTGCCTCTACAAGGACAAAGGTATCACGAAAGTGGTCGGAATCGAGTCTCGCGGCTTCGTCATGGGTGCCATTTTGGCCGCCCGTCTGGGCGCTGGCTTCGTAATGTGTCGCAAGCCAGGCAAGCTACCTGCTGAAACCGTAAAAGCCACATATTTGAAGGAATACGGCTGGGACACTATAGAAATACACGAAGATGCTATCAAGGCCGATGATGTCGTATTGCTCCACGACGACCTCCTCGCAACAGGCGGTTCGATGCAGGCAGCCATCGACCTCGTTCGCCGCTTCAAGCCGAAAGCCATCCACGTCAACTTCCTCATCGAGCTTTGCATGGAAGGGCTCAACGGCCGCGCCGCGCTCGACAAAGACATCGACATGACAACCCTGCTCTCGCTCCACGAATAAAGCGCGAGAAAAGACATCGGAAAATCTTTTCAGCATTATTCATTTCCGACAACACTAACACAACCGGCTTCCATCCAATTGCCGTTTCTCCAAGATAAATTCCACCGATTTCATCGAGAGAAACGCGCTTGGATGGATGCTGCTTTTTAAGACCATATCATGCCGCAAGAAACAAACGAGAAGCGCTACGGCGCCAAAAAGGAACTGGCGGAGCATCTGCGAGGAATCGTGCTCAACCTGCCGGAGACACCGGGTTGCTACCAATATCTCGATGAAACGGGGAAAATCATCTATGTCGGCAAGGCGAAGAACCTGAAGCGGCGCGTCAGTTCGTATTTCAACAAGGAACAGCAAAGCAACAAGACGCGCTTGCTCGTCACGAAGATTCGCGACATCCGCTACGTCGTGGTGAAGACGGAAGAAGACGCGCTGTTGCTCGAAAACAACCTCATCAAGCGATATAAGCCCCACTACAACGTGTTGCTGAAGGACGACAAAACCTACCCTTCCATCGCTGTCACCTCGGAATATCTGCCCCGTATTTTCAAAACACGGCAACGCGGAAAACGCGGGGCCACTTATTACGGTCCCTACAGCCACGTACCGACGATGTACGCCTTGCTGGATCTTTGCAAGGCGCTCTATCATCCGCGGCCCTGCCATACGCCGATGACGATGGAAGGCGTGATAGAGGGGAAATATGAGGTGTGTCTGGACTATCACATCCACAATTGCGCTGGCCCGTGCGTTGGCCGCCAGAGCCACGATGATTACATGAAAAACATCGAGGCCTGCCGCGAAATCCTGCGCGGAAACACTGCCGACGTGGCGCGAAAAATGAAGGCTCGCATGATGGCGCTGGCCGAAGAACTGCGATTTGAAGAGGCGGCGGAAATCAAGCGGCAATATGACCTCATAGAGAATTTCAGGGCAAAGAGCGAGGTGGTGTCCAACGTGCTCCACAACATCGACGTTTTCTCCATTGAGAGCGACGAGAAATTGGCGTACATCAACTACCTCCACATCACCAACGGCTGCATCAACCAGGCTTTCACCTTTGAATATAAGAAGAAACTCGATGAAACCGATGAAGAATTGCTTGCCCTTGGCATCGTGGAGATGCGCGAACGCTATGAGAGCGCATCGAAGGAAATCATCGTGCCCTTCCCCGTTGACCTCCCCGACGGCTATGCCGTGCAGACCGTGCCGCAGAAGGGGGAGAAAAAGAAGCTACTCGACCTCTCGCGCCTCAACGTGAAGCAATATAAGTTCGACCGCCTCAAACAGGCCGAAAAGCTCAATCCAGAGCAGAAGAGCGTGCGCCTGATGAAAGAAATCCAGCGCGATTTGAACCTACCAACGCTGCCCATGCACATCGAACTGTTTGACAACTCCAACATCCAGGGAGAAGACGCCGTAGCAGCCTGCGTGGTGTTTGAGAAACTAAAACCGGCGAAGAAGGAATACCGCAAATACAACATCAAAACGGTGGTGGGACCCGACGACTATGCCTCGATGAAGGAGGTGGTGCGCCGCCGTTATACGCGCCTGATGGAAGAGGAGCGCCCCCTGCCCGACCTCATCATTGCCGACGGCGGAAAGGGGCAAATGGAGGTGATCCGACAGGTGACGGAAGACGAACTGCACCTCGGCATTCCCATCGCCGGACTGGCCAAAGACGGCCGCCACCGCACGCACGAACTCCTCTTCGGCTTCCCGCCCGTGTCGGTCGGTCTGAAGCCCGAGAGCCAGCTTTTCCGCCTTCTGACGCAGATGCAGGACGAGGTGCACCGCTTTGCCATTTCCTTCCACCGCGACAAGCGTTCGAAGCGGCAGACCGCCTCGGAACTTGACAACATCGCAGGCATCGGCCCTAAGACAAAAGAGGCCGTGCTGAAGCGTTTCGGTTCGGTGAAACAGGCCAAAACTGCCACCTTAGAGACCTTGCAGGAAACCGTCGGAGCGGCGAAAGCAAAAATACTTTTCGAATTTTGGCACGACGAGACAAATAACTGAAATTTTATACGTACCTTTGAAAACGAGGAAACACAAACGTCAGAGACGGCAGGAGGAACAAATGAAACCCTGGCCTGCCGTTCTCCTCGGAATTTCTATTTTCACCACAAAAAACACATGAAAATCGTTATACAACGCGTCAGCGAAGCCGCCGTGAATATCGACGGAACCACCAAATCAAGCATCGGCCAAGGCTATATGATTCTGCTTGGCATCACCCATAGCGACACGCAGGAGGATGCCGACTGGCTTGTCAAGAAAGTCATCGGACTACGGGTGTTTGACGATGAAAACCATGTCATGAACCGCAGCATCACCGACGTCGACGGCGACATCTTAGTGGTCAGCCAATTCACACTCATGGCCTCCTATAAGAAAGGCAACCGCCCCTCCTACATCCACGCCGCCAGCCACGACATCGCCATTCCGCTCTACGAATACTTCGTCAAGAAGTTGGAAGAAGCGCTCGGCAAGCGCGTCGGAACGGGCGAATTTGGAGCCGACATGAAGGTGTCGCTCATCAACGACGGCCCCGTCACGATCTGTATGGACACCAACAACAAGGAATGATGGAAGACGCAGCATTGACCCTAAAAGAGGCGCAGGAAACCGTTGACAAATGGATTAAGACCTACGGCGTGCGCTATTTCAGCGAACTGACCAACATGGCCGTACTGACGGAAGAAGTGGGCGAACTGGCCCGCATCATGGCGAGGAAATACGGCGACCAGTCGTTTAAGGCGGGCGAACCAACCGACCCTTCCGACGAGATGGCCGACGTGCTTTGGGTGTTGCTCTGCCTCGCCAACCAGACGGGAGTAGACCTCACTGAGGCGTTCAAAAAGAACCTGGAAAAGAAAACGAAACGCGATGCCACGCGGCATCTGAACAACGAAAAACTCAAATAACTATAAGCATTATGACAGAAAAAGAAACCATGCCAAGCGGCATGATTATCAACCGCGAGACCAACGGTCTCCACGTAAACCGCTATGAGGAGGCATTCTCCAAGTTTAACCTTGACCTGAACGATGAAGGGGTTTCTGCTGCCGTTAAAAAGCTCGTTGACGAGAAGATCAACGAATATGACACCGACGAAGTGAAGCGCCAGTTGCTCGGCACGGTTGAGCTCACCACGCTCAAGGAAACCGACTCTCAGGAGAGCGTCATGAAGTTCACAGAAAAGGTGAATGACTTTGCCGATGCCCACCCCGACCTGCCCCACCTCGCCACCATCTGCGTGTTCCCTAACTACGCAAGAATCGTGGCCGACACACTGGAAGCTGACGGCGTTGAAATTGCCTGCGTTGCGGGCGGTTTTCCGGCCTCTCAGACCTTTCTGGAAGTGAAGACGGTTGAGACCGCACTGGCCGTTCGCGACGGCGCAACGGAGATTGATATGGTGCTCAGCGTGGGCGCTTTCCTCAGCGGCGACTATGAGACTTGCTCCGACGAAATCCAGGAGATCAAGGCGGCTGCTGGCGAAGCTCCTTTGAAGGTGATTTTGGAAACAGGCGCCCTCAAAACCGCGCTCAACATCAAGAAGGCCTCCATCCTTTCCATCTTCTCTGGCGCTGACTTCATCAAGACCTCAACGGGCAAAATCTCAGTAAGTGCCACTCCAGAGGCTGCCTACGTGATGTGCCAGACCATCCGCGAATATTACGAGCAAACGGGCACGATGATTGGCTTCAAGGCCGCTGGCGGCGTAAGCACCGTGAAGGACGCCCTGACCTACTACACCATCGTCCGCGAACTTCTCGGCGAGGAATACATCAAGAAGGGCCTCTTCCGCATCGGCACAAGCCGCCTTGCCAACCTTCTGGTGAGTGATATTCTGGGCGAAGAATGCAAGCCTTTCTAAAGACTTTGACATAGCACAAGGCGGACTTTCCATAAGACGTTCTTGGAAAGTTCCTAAACAAACACATCGGGCCGGCTCAATGAAGAGTCGGCCCGATGTGTTTTAAAGGCCCTAAAAACGCGAGTTCGGGATAAGGATTGCGTAAAAAAAT
>ULPP01008762.1_pt1 | contig 11374 bp, 9 predicted proteins | sample 1953531 | NCBI WGS metagenome assembly ULPP01 (sample SAMEA4835630, study PRJEB28245) | human gut metagenome | biome: gut microbiome; material: fecal sample | place: Denmark | collected 2008
TGCGGTAGGTGCGTTTGTCGATGACAAAAAGTCGGGAAGGTATCTTAACGCACCGTTCTTTACAGGGCTTACTCTAAGGCAGGCGGTAGAGAAGGCGGATAGGGAATTTGACAGTATGTATGATAAGTAAAAAATCGGGACGCATCGTGTGGTGCGTCCCGATTTTAATATCTTAGTCAAAATAAAATCAGTTCTGGTTTTTGCTGATTTTGTCGATTTTTTCTGAGGTCTGTGCGATTTTTGAGCTGAGTGATTTTACTGTAGCGATGTTGGTTTCGATCTTTCCTACCGCTAAGGTGATCTCCTTATCAATAGCGGAAATTGATGAACGGACACTGCCAAGCACATCTTCAATGCTCCGTGTCTGGTTGGAGGTCTGCTCGGCAAGCTGTCTTACCTCCTGTGCTATTACGTTGAAGCCTGCGCCTGCCTCACCGACGTGCTTTGCTTCAATAGACGCATTGAAGCCGAGCAGAGTCATCTGTGTAGCGACATTCTGTATGTACTTGAGTATAGAGTCGGTCTGTGCGACAGCCTTTGCTGACTCGGAAGCCTTTTCACGAAGTGTGTCGAACTCTGCGGAAAGAACTTCGATAGAGGAATTGAGATCGTCGACATTTCCGTTTATATCCTCGTAGTCGGAATGTACTTCATCGAAAAGAATATCCGCTTCTTTATGCTCCTCGGTTATGCGGTACTTTTCGTAGCCGACCTGTGAAAGTGCCTGAGCCATCTTGTATAAAAGCTCGGCGGCATTGTTTACCTTTTCTTCGGAAACTATCGGTACTTTCTTTACAGCCTCTACATATTCATCGGGATCAACGTCGATCTCCTTTGCTATTGCACGGAACTTGTCAAGATCCGGCTCTTCGGTAAGAACCTGTCCGCCTATAAGCGAGCCGATCTGTTTACCGTTTACGATTATCGGGGATGCAAAATCGACAAGTCCGCCGTGGCAATAATATACCGCAGGCTTACCTGTTCTGCTTGCCTGCTCGCCGCCCTTAAGGTCGCAGAGATTGCAACGCTCACAGCCTACGCTCGATTTTCTCGTATAGTTCATGCAGAAATCGGTAGGAGATGAAAGCTGGGTAACAGGACCGCTTTTATCTGTAGCCAATGCAGCCATACCTGTAGCCTTTGCAAATGCGTCCTGCAGGGACTGCAGCTGCGCTCTGTCTATAACGTCAAGTAAAGTAATTTCTTTTTCAGCCATTGTAATGACACCTTTCCTTTTCTATGTTGTACAAGGCGGACTATTGTTTATGAAAATCCGTGAAAACAATTGCCTCAATTAAGATTATACTCCGATTTAGATAAAAATGCAATACCAACGGAGAACGATTTTGTTAAAATGAACAAGAGAAATTGAAATATTTAGTTATTATTTCCGATTTTTCTTTCTTCGACATAAAGGCAGACAAATTTCGCTTGATTTTGAAAACAAAATATGATATATTTTTAAATAGGAATAAGAAACTATAAAAATAGCCACATACTGAAAATCAGACTGCGTGGCTGAAAGGCGGAAAAACATGAAGATCCTTTATGCAGCAAGTGAAGCTCAGCCGGTAGCGGCTTCGGGCGGACTTGCGGACGTTGCAGGCTCACTTCCCAAAGCACTCGTTGAAGAGGGCCATGAGGCTTGCGTTGTAGTACCTCTCTATGTGAATACGATAAAACAGCAGTGGCGTGATCAGATGACGTATGTTACTAATTTTTCTGTGCCGGTAGGCTGGAGAAATCAGTATTGCGGACTTTTCACGGCAAAGATAAATAATGTTACATATTATTTTCTTGATAACGAGTATTATTTCAAGCGTGATTTCGGACTTTACGGCTATTATGACGATGCGGAAAGATATGCTTTCTTCTCCCGTGCCGTTCTTGAAATGCTCAAGGTCATCGACTTCAAGCCGCAGATAATAAATTCTAACGACTGGCAGTGCGCTCTTATACCTGTATACTACAGCATTTTCTACAGAAACGATGAAAAGCTGTGGGGCATAAAGAATGTATTTACTATACACAACATTCAGTACCAGGGCAGATACGGTATGGAGATACTTGAGGATGTTCTGGGTATACCCAAGCACTTCGCTTCACTTATGGAATATGACAGGGATATAAACCTTATGAAAGCCGCTATTGAGGTTGCAGACAAGGTCACAACGGTATCTCCGACATATTCGAAGGAAATACTCGACCCGTGGTTCTCGCACGGCCTTGACAGGGCGCTTTCGGACAAGCAGTACAAGACCTGCGGTTTCCTGAACGGCATAGACACTGATATGTACAACCCTGCTACAGATCCTTCCATCCCTGCAAACTTCACGGTTTCAAAGAAGGCAGGCAAGAAGATATGCACGCAGAAGCTGCTTGAAGAAGTAGGACTTCCTCAGGGTGATGAGCCGGTTCTCGGTATGGTATCAAGACTTGTTGAGCATAAGGGCTTTGATCTTGTAAAGTGTGTGTTTGATGATATAATAAATCTCGGCTACAAGGTAGTTATATTAGGCTCGGGCGAGGCTCAGTACGAGCAGTTCTTCCACGAGATGCGCTGGAAATATCCCGACAGAGTGGCATTCACCTGTGGATATATCCCTGACCTTGCAAAGAAAATCTATGCCGGAGCGAATATGTTCCTTATGCCAAGTAAGAGCGAGCCGTGCGGACTTGCACAGATGATCTCTCTGCGTTACGGCACTATCCCGATAGTACGCAAAACGGGCGGTCTTGCTGACAGCATAGTTGACTGCGGAGATGAGAACGGTACAGGCTATACCTTCCAGTCGTACAACGCTCACGATATGCTCTATGCGGTAAAGAGAGCAAAGGATTGCTACTGGAACAAGACAGAGTGGAACAAGCTGGTTACCAGAGCTATGAAGGCGGACTTCAGCTGGAAGCAGTCGGCTAAGCTGTATATCGGTCTTTACAAGGAGCTTGTAGGAGAGCAGTAAGCGATAAAAATCAATATGCACGGGCAGTCGCTTCTATGAAACGTCACTGCCCGTCGTTCGTGTAACCGGAAAAGTTAATGTGTTAAAAGAGAAAGAGGACAGAAAATGTTAATTGCGATAATTGCTCTTGTGATAGGCGCTGCACTGTATGTTGTGAACATGGTCGGCGTGAACATCAATGCAAATGTTATATGCTCGCTCGGCGTGCTGATAGTGGGATTCGCTATGCTGATAAAGGGTGCGGATCTGTTTGTCGAGGGTGCGTCAAAAATTGCGGCTAAATTTAAAATTCCGCAGATAGTAATAGGTCTTACGATAGTTGCGATGGGCACTTCTGCACCTGAGGCGGCTATCAGTATAAGTGCGGCATTTCAGGATGCGGCGGCTATTTCTATAGGTAACGTGGTGGGCAGTAATATTATGAATATACTGCTGATACTCGGCGTCAGTGCAGTGATAACAAACCTTAAGATAAAGCCGAACACGCTTAAATTCGAGATACCGTTTGTTGTGCTAATAACCGCTGTATTACTGTTGCTCGGCTGGATAGGCGGAGGGCTTGACAAGATAGACGGCGTGATTATGCTGGTGCTTTTTGCGGCGTTCTTAGGCTATCTGTTCTACCTTTACAAGAAGGGTGACGACAGTTCGGCAGATGAAGTGCCGCAGCTTACCGAAAAGGACAAGATACCTGTTCTGATACTTATCACTCTTATAGGACTTGTGAGCATCGTACTCGGAAGCGACCTTACGGTTGCGTCCGCAAAGAGCATAGCACAGGTAATAGGAGTGGACGACAGGACTATCTCGCTGACCGTTGTTGCATTCGGCACATCACTGCCGGAGCTTATAACCTGCATTGCGGCTTCGCTCAAGAAGAAATCGGATATTGCTATAGGCAATATAATCGGCAGTAACATTTTCAATATCTTGTTCGTTGTAGGTCTGGCGTCAATATGCTCGCCGAGCGTACTGACCTTCGGTGAGGCATTTATCATTGATACTATAGTTGCGATAGCTACTGCTGTACTGCTGGGTCTGCTCGTTTTACGCAAAAAGGAGCTTACAAAAGCGGGCGGTATAATTATGCTCGTTGCTTACGCAGGATATTTTGCGTATTTGTTTATTAACCCGTTAGGGCTTGCATGACAGGAGAAAATATGGTATTTGAAAAAATAAGAAAAGCTGACCGTGAAGAATATCTCGCTATGGAGCATGATTTCTATCATTCTCCCGCTGTGCTTCACCCTATCCCCGATGAAAATCATAAGCTGACATTCGATGTGCTTATGGAAGGCTCACCGTATACGGTCTGCTTTATGTTCCGCAGTGACGATAAAAAAGAGATTTACGGCTTTGCACTGCTTGCACTTACTTATTCAAACGAGGCCGGCGGTATTGTGGTGTGGCTTGAGGAGATATATGTAAAGCCGGAGCATCGCTGTAAAGGTATAACAGGAGAATTTTTTAAGTTTATTGAAAAGGAATATGCCGATGTTGCAAGAATCCGTCTTGAAACAGAGCCTGACAACGAAAGAGCGGTAAGGCTGTACGAAAGAAACGGATTCACAAAACTCGGTTATTCGCAGATGTATAAAGGTAATTAACTTAAAAAACGTGTAAACGGTGTGAAAACGCAAAATTCGTTGTTGTATATCCACAAAAAAGTTTTCAAAGTTTGGATTAACTAATGGTTGATTGACGGTCGTAAATTTGGTATAATGTAGGAGTATTAAGCGGCTTATAATGCCGTATCGGAGGTACATTATATGAAGAAAACGACCAAAAAGATTTCAGCGGCCGCTCTTGCTCTTGTAATGGGTGCGACAGCGTTTACGGGTTGCTCGGGAAGCACGAATTCCACACCCGGAGGAACGGACAGCGCCGCATCAACAACAAGCGGCGGAGCAGCTACCGGCAGTCAGAAGATAATGTCTTCTAACGAAAATGTAAAGAGTGCCGTAGACAACGTTTCTGTAGCGGAAGACTACAAGAGTATTAAGGTTGATACGAAACTCAAGTTCATGGCGTGGTATGATATTCAGGAGGCATCGCCTGCAGTAGAGCTTTTCAAGACGCTTTACGGAACTCCTAAGAACAAACCCGAGGGCTATGAAACAGTGGCAGACGAAAATGTTTTCGTAAATGTTAAGGTTTCCAACTACAACAACAGATACCTTGACCTTGCAAAGCTGGTTCAGTCGGATGAATCACCCGATACATTCCCTTTTGAAACATCCAACTATCCTTACGGAATTTATCAGAATCTTTTCCAGACAATCGATGGTGTTGTTGATACAAATACTGAGGATTGGGTCGATTATAAATCGGTCATAGACAAGTTCAACTGGGGCGGTAAGGTTTATACGCCTATTGTTGACGTAAACCCTGCAACTCTGCTCTGGTACAGAAAGTCCGTCATTGAAGAAAACGGTTTTGACGATCCCTGGGAGCTGTTTGAAAAGGGCGAGTGGACATGGTCAAAGTGCATCGAAATGGCAAGAAAGTTTACAGATCCCGACAACGCAAAGTATGCGTTTGACGGTTACGGCCTTGACCACGCATTTATCGCTACAACAGGTAAGCCCCTTATCGGTCTTGAGAGTGGTAAGCTGGTAAGCAACCTCTATGATGCAAACATCGAAAAGTGCATGGATATGCTCCGTACATTCGATGATACTCAGGAACAGCTCCGTTATCCCAGAGAGATAGAAAACAGCTGGGCACCCAGCTATAATGAATGGGCTGACGGCAATACGCTCTTCTTTGAGGACGGCACATGGAGATATGAAGAAACATGGAGAAAGTTCAAGAAGAAAAACAAGTGGGAAGATGATGAGATAAACTTTGTACCCTTCCCCCAGATGGACGGTGCGGATACATATTATCAGGAAATGAAACAGGACGCTTATATGTTCGTTTCGGGTTCAAAGAATGCTGACGGTTATAAGGCGTGGATATATGCTAACCTGTTATCATCTAAGGACGAGGAAGTAAAGAAGGCAGGAAGACAGCAGTCTATTGATGAGTTCGACTGGAATGAAACACTTCTTGACAGGCTTGATAAGCTGAAGGATCCTGCTACATTTGAATCGGTATTTGAGTTCAAGAACGGTATAGGTCCTGATATAGCAGACTCTACAACCGGTGAAAACGCAGTGGGTCATCTCACATCAGACGTTATAATGGGCGGTAATTCGTATACTACAGTCCGTGACGAAAACAAGGGCGTAATTGAAGCAAGAATCAAGGAGCTTAACGCTACGGTTTCCTAAACCGAAAAATCAATACAGATATAATGCCGACGGCAAAAGCTGTCGGCATTTTTATATGTCAGAATACGCTTGCCGGCGTTATCTGCTGACGGGTTATATACAGCTCGATAAGGCGTTTAAGCACGGCACATTCGGAATAAATATCATCCTCGCCGTTTTCGGCAAATACTTTTATTCTGGCGAGGCTCATAGCTATTTCGTTGTCGCATTCGGTATCCTCTACAAAGATGGTATGCTGTGACATTTTCCGCCAAAGCTGTTCGGCAAGGTCTGCTTTTTCGATGGCTTTTGCGGTGTCGTTTTTGTCAACCGCCTGTGTAATCTCATCGGCGGCAAGGTAGATCCTTCTTGCACAGGTGTCTGAATAATTGTAGCCGTAAAGGGCAAAAGCCACCATAGCTATGACTATTGCCGCACAGGCGGTAATTCGACCCATTTATTTATCCTCCGCTTTACATATCGACTTTGTGCCGTATTTGTCATTGCTTTTAAGCACTGTATAAATGCCTTTGTCGGTGCTGTCTGTGAGCAGGAAAATATCCTTTATATCGAGTTTCATGCTTTTAATCATTTCACGCAGTTTTGCTTCATCGCCGTTCCAGCGGCGAAGTCCGGGATAGTTTATTTCGCCGTCCTTTATAAGCAGGCAGGGCGGATCGCAGTTTGTCACCTGAATCCCGACGTCGCCGTTTTCAACGTTGCGGTAACGGCTTTTCTGATAGAAATTTATCTTGCCGGTGGTTTCTACTATTGCGTACTGCACCTGTGAAATATCGAATATCATACATTCACGCATTGCTTCCATAAGCTCGTCAACGCTGTAGCGAAGGTGCTTCATAACCTTGCGGTCGATTATGCCGTCGGTAATGATTATCTGAGGTGTGCCTGTCACAAGGCGGCGGAAGCGTGAATTCTTCAGCATAATAAAAGACATGAAAACGTCCATACAGACTATCATCAGTATCGGGATAACTCCGTATATCATCGGGACGGTCGAATCCTCAAGCGACAACGTGGCAATATTGGATATAAGTATTGTCGTTACAAGCTCGGAGGGCTGTAACTGAGCAAGCTGTTTTTTGCCCATAAGACGCAGGGCGAATACTATAAGGATATACAAAAGCACGGAACGGATAATTATTATCAGCATATTTTCCTCCATTGACGGAAAAGATAAGTTACAGATTGGCTACACAGCTATTATCTGCTGATTATCTTTCAATATGCGAGGAACTTAAATGAGCAATTCAAAAAAACTGCCTGATTTATCCGAGAAATCGGTAGAGAGTATAAACAGCGGCGACAGCAGGCTTGCCGCAAATCTTAATATCAACTGTTCTGAGGTAAGAAGGCTGATGAACAACAGCTCGGATCTTATAATCAAGTATTTTTCGTCCGACGGTCACAGGATGGCGGTTATCACCTGCGAGGGTATGATAGGAAAGGCGGAGCTTGCGAATCTGATTTTCCGTCCGCTTGTATCCGCACCGCCGAAAATACAGGACGATAACGAATTTTTTACAAAGGTCTGCTCGGATATGCCGATTGCCGAAGAACAAAAGCAGGTGTACGATTATGACTCGCTGTGCCTTTATATAATGTCGGGGTTCGCCGTGCTTTTGTGCGACGGGGCAGGGTTTGGCATAGCGATAGGGATACAGGGCTTTGCACACCGAAGCGTAGACGAGCCTTCAACGCACATAAATCTGAGAGCATCAAGAGAGGGCTTTATCGAGGTGGTAAGAACCAACGTTGCTATGGTAAGGCGGAGAATGAAATCCCCGACGCTGAAAACGATAATGATGACCGTAGGGGAACGGAGCAAGACCGATGTTTCGGTTTGCTATCTTACCGACAAAGCGGATATGAATATCGTAAACGCCGTGACGGATAAGCTGAAGAACATTCCGCTTAACACTATTGCAGGGGGCGAGTATTTACAGAGCTTTCTTGAAGATGATGATTCTGTCCTTTTCTCACAGATATATACAACCGAACGTCCCGATGTATTTGTATCGAAGCTGTACGAGGGCAGAGTGGGGATAATCGTGGACGGAACGCCTTTTGCGCTTGTTCTTCCGTGTCTGTTTGCGGAGAACTTTGTAACGATGGACGATTATACGCACAAGCCGTACTTTTCGGCGTTTCTTCGTATCATACGTTTCTTTGCGTTTATTGCAGGGGCTGTTCTGCCGGGTCTTTATGTCGCACTGTGTAACTTTCACCCGGAAATGTTCCGCTCGGCGCTCTTGCTGAATATTTATTCATCGGAGCAGACTGCCGCCTATCCCGTATTCGGAGAGTGTCTTATAATGTATATCCTGTATGAGATAATGAGGGAGGCGGGGCTGAGGCTGCCGCAGAGCATAGGTCACGCAGTAAGCATAGTCGGTGGTCTTGTGATAGGAGAAATCTCGGTATCGGCAGGTCTTATGAGCGCACCTGTGGTGCTTATCATAGCGGCAACCGGATTATGCTCGTTTGCCGTACCGGATCTATACGACAGCTGTATGATACTGAGGCTGGTATTTATAGTCGCAGGAGGTACGTTTGGCTTATTCGGAATTACGGCCGTAGGGGTCGTTATATTTTTCAGAATGTGTTCAAAAAACACATACGGAGTGCCGTATACCGCACCGTTTGCGCCTGTGACGCTGAAAAGCATTATCCGTGATACGTTTTGCAGGGAAAGCTGGAAGAAGCTGTCCGATACGGATATGACGGTACAGCAGTTATCGGGCAAGGCAAAGAGCGGTCACGGCGCAGAAAGGACGGGAGGCAATGAGCAGGATAAGTAACAGACAGCTTGTTATCACGTTCCTTGCCTGCAGGCTGTCGGCGGAAATGATGACTATGCCTGCCGAAACCGTATTATACGGACCGGATCGCTTCACGGCGATACTTCTTGCAAAGATTATTGCGGCACTGCTTTATATCCCTCTTATCCTTGTGACGCTGAGGTTCAAGGGTGACAGCCCTATAACCTGTGCTTTCAGAAGAAACAAGGCCTTCGGGGCAGCTGTGGGGGTTATTCTGGCTGTTACCCTGACGGCGACCGCCGTGCAGACGGTCATAAGCATACAGCATTATATAACCGATACGCTGCTCAATAACATTCTGACAATATCGGGTATTGCTGTGCTTGTCGCTGTGTCGGTATACGGTGCATTGAAGGGGCTTAGTGCGGTTACGAGAAGCTCTGTGTTTGCGGCGGCGGTATTCGGTCTGTTGATTTTTCTTATCGGCGTCACTATGTGGGACAAGGTCAATCCGGATTTCATATATCCTGCCTTTATTGAGGACGGGCGGTATTTTGCGAAATGTACACTTTCCGAGATAAGTATGAACAGCGAAATTCTGATTTTTGCGGTGATAACCGATGAAATACGCAGTAAACCGCATAAAACGGTGCTTTATTATCTGCCGCTGCTGCTTGTTATACTGGAATTTCTTAACCTGCTCTACAACCTTATATTAGGTCCTTATATGAGTAAAGTCGAATACCCTCTGTATATTATCGCATCTTTATCCGATATTGTAATATTTCGCAGGCTTGACGGAATAGACGCTATAGTGTGGCTGATGTGCGGAATTATTAAAACGGCGCTTATTATATATTGCGTAGGGCGGATATATTCTGTGTGCAGTAAGAGGCCCGACACGAAAAAGGCGGTTGTGGTATACGGAGCGTTTATATTTATGCTGTGTATGGTGCTTGGCAGTGACAGAACGTTATACGAGCATTTCAGGAGCGTTATGTCGGGCGGAATACACATATTGCTCGGCGGTGTTGCAGTTCCGTTGACGGCGCTTGTTGCAGGCAGAAAAAAGCAGAGCGGAGGAGAAAAGAAATGAGAATGATAAGAGCGGTTGCTATAATGCTTGCGCTGACGGTGACAATAACCCTTGTCGGCTGTGTCAGCTATGTTGACCTGTCCGACAGGGCGATAGTGCAGGCGATAGGGATAGACTATCTTCCTGACAAAAAGGTATATCGTATAAGTATGCAGTATTTCAATCAATCGAGCGAGGGCGGACAGAATCAGATAGACAAGACGCAGGACAATGTGCTGAAAAGCGTAGGGGAGGGCGAAAACATATTTGAGGCGGCGAAAAACGCTTCGATGCTGACGGGAAAGGATCTTCTGCTGAGCGAAAACAGGCTGATAATCATCGGAAAAGAACTGAGGAAGTATAAGCTGTGCGACACGCTTGAATTCTTCGTGGGCAATTACCATTCGCATCCGCAGGCTTATGTTGCCGCCGCAGAGGATACGGCAGAGGAACTGCTCGATATACGCTTCAAGGAAGGCTCGACCTCTTCACAGAGATTGGCGAACCTTATACACAACGCATCGGTCGAAAGCAGGAACAAAAGCACATATCCCTATCAGGTGATGACTATGCTATGCACATCTACAGAGAGCGCATTTCTTCCGCTGCTCACAACGGCAACACTTAAGACAGATGTAACTATTCCGAAGGAAACAGGAGGCGGTAAGGGCAACAAAGGCGGAGAAGAACAGAGCGAGGACGGAGAAAAGACGATAATACTTGACGGCGGAGTGGTTTTCAAGGGCGGTAAAGAGCTTTGCAGAGTTGACGATGATGGGGCAATGGCTATATTCTTTATGAATGATATGCCTTCGGAATATTCGTTTACCGTGCCTTTGGGACAAAACGCAAAGCCGAGTGTTATGCTTATTGGGGTTACAAGGAGTATAAAAGCTACAGAATATAACGGAAAGGTGAAATTTGATGTATCATTCAGCGCATCGGGAAAGATAGGGTCGAAGGGCGGAATGAAGGAAGATGAGAAAAAAGCCGCCGAAAAGGTAGCCGAGCCTGCCGAAAGGGAGCTGAAGCGGAAAATAGAAAGCTCGGTGATACCGATTGCAGAAAAAGGCTGTGATGTGTTCGGGCTTGAAAATACGCTGAGAAGATGCTGTAACAGGTTTTACAGAGAGAATATAGACAGGGTAGGGAAAATAATAGCGGAAAGTGAAATTGAGGTCAATGTGAATATTGATATTTTTTCGCAGGGGATAGGCGGTGCGTGACGGGTGACAGAAAAGCTCCCTCACTGATTGTGAGGGAGCCGCAGTTTGTAGAAAAAGTCTGTATTTATAAAAATAG
>ULPP01040417.1_pt1 | contig 11360 bp, 8 predicted proteins | sample 1953531 | NCBI WGS metagenome assembly ULPP01 (sample SAMEA4835630, study PRJEB28245) | human gut metagenome | biome: gut microbiome; material: fecal sample | place: Denmark | collected 2008
GAGATAATGACACTGGCCAAAGAACAGCAATTTGAGCAGGAACTCTCAGAACATTTTAGAGGGGAAAAGAAAAGTGCTGTGTTTGGTATCCTGCGGATGAGCAGAAAAATCCTATTTTTACAGGCACCGGAAATTCATTGGAATGCGAATGTGTGGTTTTTGGAACGTTTCCATTTTTCCAGAGAACGAATGAATCCAAGCAAGCCCGTGGAATGGGTATCCTTTAAAGAGGTGACCAACCTGGAAAATCAAAAGATTTTGCAAAAATATCTGCGGTATCTGTTTGGAATCACAGATTTATCTATCAGTACCATCCGAATCAAGCTGCTGGAACTTCGTACATTCCTGGCACACTTCAATGGAGAGGAAAAGCCGATCTATGAAGTGGAGGCAGAGAAGATTCAGAGATATCTGGAATCCGTTCAGAGACAGGATACCCGTGAAAAAACAGCAAATGGAAGAATCTTTATGATTTTACAGTTTTACAATTTCCTTGTAGTCAAAGGATATCTGAAGAAGATTCCCTTCCGGCATACGTATTATCTGCAGAAAGAAATGCATGTACACCATGACCGCAGTGTACCGGAAAGAATCTATACGGAAATTTTATCGAAGCTGACAGAGTTTCCGGAACATCTGCGGTTGATGTTCTTGCACTTATGGTGTACCGGAATCCGGGGGAGCGAAGTATGTACCCTGACAGGTGGTGATTATGAAGAGAAGAATGGAGATTACTGGCTGAAAGTATATCAGGTGAAAATGAAAACGTATAAGCGGATTCCCATTCCGGAAGCATTGTACAAGCTGGTGCAGGTGTACAAAAAGAAATATCAGATCGGACCAGAAGAATACCTGTTTAAAAGCAAAAAAGGTGGAGCATTCCAGTATGCTACATTACGGTATCAAATGTTGAAATACTGTGAGAAAAATCAGATTGCAGATGGAGAATATATATTCAGATCCCATGATTACCGCCATAACCTGGCTACGCTTTATTATGATAATGGTATTTCTATCCAAGCGGTACGAGATTACTTGGGGCATGAATATGAAGAAATGACCAGGCAGTATGTGGACTATATGCCAAAGAAACTGGAAAAAGCCAGTGAAGCATACTTCCAGGAAGAAACCCACAGCTTTGCGGCGGAACTGATGAAAGGAGAGTTCCATGGATGAAAAAGTATATCTAATAGATTTGAACTGCTATGCAAGAGCAGATGAAAAACAGAAAAAGAATGTAAAAGAATCCCATTGTTTTGATTTTGGTCTACTTCCAACGAAAGGACTCCAAAAAGAATTCCGTTCATTTATTGAGGAACGAAGTCAACAATGTGCATTGGCAACGATGATACAGGAACGAGTGATCTATCAGAGATTTTGCAGAATGGTAAAGGATAAGCACATCCGGGCAGAGAGCCTGCAGGAACTGGAGTGGGAACAATGGCTGCTAAAAATCCGAAGCTGGCTTCTGGAACATGGGCAGAAACTGACCATGCAGGGAATCAGCGTATATGGGAAAGAAAAGACAGTGCCATCGAGCCTCATCACTTATGTGCGGAAGGCATATCGATTTACAGAAGCCAAAGAGGAACGGGATGAGATTGAGAAAGATATCTGGACATTAGAGAATCTGGACATTGCCTATAAAAAGAATCCGATTAAAAATGTGCAGACTTTGAATTTTACAGCGATTATCCAAGATGACTTACGGGAAGAAACAAAAAAGGCAGTTTATGAACATTTACATCATGAAGCGATTGCAACAATTATCAAAGAACTGACAGCCATCCGGAGACTATCCAAATATCTGAAAGAAACATATCCCGATATCCATTCGGCAGAAGAACTGAATCGGGAGTTGCTGGAAGAATATCTGACGTACCTTGCAACGGAAGCGGAGGGCGTAAATAATTACCGGGCAGATCTGACGAACCTCCGGGGACTGCTGGAAACCATCGGAAAATTATATGGATATTCGCATCTGGAAAGTTTATTCCTGACCAGTGACCTTCCCAAACAAGTGCAGCCTAAATTGAAATCTTATTCAGACAGTGAGCTGATTCGTTTTAATGCAGCGCTTGCAGAACTGGATGAACAGATTGAGCGACTCATGGTCATTCACCAGATGTTAGGAACAAGGATATCCGATACCCTTACCCTGCAGACAGACTGCCTGTATCGGCAGGACGGACATCCTATGATCCAGATCCGGCAGATGAAAACAACTACATTTGTGAAGCCTATCAGTGCAGAACTGGAACTGCTGATTGAAAAAGCAATGGAATATACCAAGAAAAGGTATGGAGATACACTTTACATTTTTGTGGATGAGAAAAATACCAAGAGACCCCTGCAGTACAATACCGTTCAAAATAAGGTGATGGATCTGATTCAGAAAAAAGACCTGCGGGACGATAAAGGAGAATTGTTCGGATTTGGAACGCATATGTTCCGCCATGTATATGGTATCCGCTTAACAGAACTGCATCTGGATGACTGGACCATCGCAAAACTACTGGGGCATACATCCGTAAAGAATGTGAAATTTTACCGAAAGATGAGCCTCCAGATCATCGCAGATGAAACAAGAGAAATCAGGGCAGAGATGAGCCGGATGATCCGGGCGAATCTGGCCGGATGGGGGAAAGAATATGAGCAAATATGACAAGATGCTGGAAGTAAACCATAAGCAGAGCGTGGAGAAAATCCAGCGGGCAAAACTGGCAATCCAGGAAATGATTGAAGAAGAGGATAAAGTGACCGTTCCCAAACTGATGCAAAAGACCGGACTGTCCAGAGGATTTTTCTATAAGAACCCGGAAGTGCGAAAGGCAGTAGATCGTGCCTTGCAGCTACAGGCTGGCATGGTAGATAAGAGAAGAAAGATTTTAGATATGGCAATGGACAACCGTATCCTGCAGCTGGAGCAACAGGTAGCGAAACTGAAAAGAGAGAACGAGACATTACGAAAAGAAAGTGAAACAATGCGAAAGGCATTAAATAAAAGAGATTTGAATCTGATCAAGAATTTTTAATGAAGAAGAAAATAATCAGCGGCTGGCAGGGGCGAGAAGAACGTGCCTGCTGGTAGTTGTTGAAATAAAAAGGTATTGTTGATGTTTAGATTGTGTGAGACAATAGAGATGTTAATTATATTCAGCCATAATTGGAGTTCATGATAAAGGAGAATACAATATATGAAGAAATATGTTCAGGAAGCAACGGATATAAATATCTGGACATCCATAAAGAACAATACTTTTGGGAGAAATAAAGATATAAAAGAGTTTATAGATGGGTTAGAACTCATAGATGAAAGTGCCTGCATTAGCTTGGATGCGAAATGGGGAGATGGAAAGACATTTTTTGTCCGACAGATTGAAGAAGTGTTAAAATATGTGTTGGCAAATCAACGGGCAGATGAAGAAAATCCGATTGAGAAAATTCCATCTTATGAATATTTGAAGGACAATGAAATGATGGCTAAAATAGATTTGAAGCATTCTTATTTGCCAATCTATTATAATGCATGGATGTATGATAATCATAGCGATCCACTTATGTCCCTGTTGTTAGTCATGACAAAGACTTGCAAGGGAGTTTATGATACGAAAATAGATTCTGAAAAAATTAGTGAAAAACTAATAAAAGCATTGTCAACGTTACCTATTTCATTAGGTGAATTTAAGATGAATCCATTTACAGTAGCTGAAAAGCTACAAGTGAAAAAGGTAGATATTTTATCACTTGTACAGACTGAGGAAGAAATCCGGGAACGAGTAAAAGGAATCTTCAATGACATTATTGTAGAAAGAGCGCAGAAACTGATTATATTTATTGATGAATTGGATCGCTGCAGACCATCTTTTGCCATAGAAATGTTGGAGAGAATCAAACACTATTTTGATGATGAGCGTGTGATTTTCGTGGTGTCTCTTAATAAGGAGCAGTTAATACATACCATAACAAGTTATTATGGAAGTGGATTTGATGCAACCAGATATTTGAATAAGTTTTTTGATGTGAATATAAATCTTCCAGTAATGGATCGGTATCAAAAACAGTCAATAGAATTTTCTGAACAACGAACAGAGAGAAAATATTGGTTGCATCAACTAGCGGAAGAGTTGAGTGACTATTATCACTTATCTTTGCGAGATAAACTGATTTACAAGAGTCGAATTGAATCAGTACCAAGTTCTACAGGAACATACATAAGTTCAGAGTCATATTTTATATCACTATTTGTAGCATGTATTATATTACTTGATATTATTGATATTCCAGAAAAGAAAAAATTTTTAGAGGGGAAAAGTACTTTTGTTGCAAGCGTATTACCAGAGTTAAAAGCTTACCAGAGATTTGTAAATAGATTGATTGGAGATGGAAATAGTACAGTTGAAGAAAGTCAATTTCAAAGTAATTGCGAAGAAGTTGTGAAAGTATATAAATATGCATTTGAAACAGAATCAGATGAATATTATGAAAGGTTTGAAATAAGCCGAGAATTAAAACAAAAATGTATTGCAGCAAGCAATGGACATAAGTATTATTAATATATAAAAGCAAGTGGGGACTTCTGGAAAGAAAAGATCTGCTTGCTTTTAACGTATAAAGAAAATGTACACAGTACACAAATGTACATACCGTTAAAGCCCCTATTTTCAAGGCATAAGGGGATAGGGGTACAGTTTACCGATGAACCGACAGGCAATCTGGACAGCAAGACCAGCATGGATGTCATTGCACTGTTAAAGTTGACTGGTAAAGAGTTTGCACAGACGATAGTGATGATCACTCATAATGAAGAGATAGCAACCATGGCAGACCAGATGATACGGATCGAAGATGGCCGGATCTTCTCAGCAGGAGTACCAGATGGGGCAAATGGGGGTGAGAAGGATGCTTAGAAACAATAACCAGGCGGCGGTGAGCAGGATATATCACCGCATGTTAAAGCAGAATAAAGTGCGAAATGTAATTGTTATTCTGGCGATCGTTCTCACAACATTTATGTTCACGGCTGTATTTACATTGGGATTTTCCATAGCTAAAAATCTTAACCAGATGCAGCTCAGACTTCAGGGAACAAGATCTTCTATATATATGGAGCATCCATCTGAAGGTCAGATAAATGATATAAAGTCCTGTCCGTCACTTCTTGCGGCGGGAATACAGATTGATGCACAGACGGTAAGCACGGAATCAGGCAAGTATAGTTATCTGCTTCAGTATTATGATGATACGGAATTTAATGAGAATCTGAAACCTGCCATAACCGATGTAAATGGCAGTTATCCGAAGGACGAGAATGAGATAATGCTCACAAAGCAGATACTTGATAATATGGGTATCAAGTCGCCAAAGGTTGGTCAGAACGTTACTTTGGTGATGGATGGTGAGAGAAAAAATTTTGTGCTCTCAGGCTGGTACACAGAATTTGCCAAGAGCAGCGTATGCCTGGTTTCAAAGAAATATGTGGATTCCCAGGGAATAGATATGCAGAAAGATGGACGTGTCAGTATCTCCGCAAAGGAGGGCAAGGGTGATAAACTCCAAGATGAACTTGAGAAAAATGTTACTTTGAGGCAGGACCAGAAGTTTGACGTGAAATATGATGTTCAGTCTGAGAATGGTTCAAACCGTGTTTTTATAGCTATAAGTATAGGCATTATAGCTTTTATGATACTCCTTAGTGGATATCTTCTTATATATAATGTAATGTATATATCTGTTACAAAGGATATAAGATTCTATGGAATGTTGAAAACCATCGGAGCCACGATGTCCCAGATACAGAAGATAGTGAAAAAACAGGCACTGTATCTGGCTTGTGTAGGAATTCCGATAGGTGTACTCCTTGGAACGGCGGTGTCATTTGGCGTTGTTCCTCTTGCTATGAACATGCTGTCGGTAGACAGGGAAGCTGCACTTTCATCGGCGGTCAGTTTCAATCCGGGAATATATGTATTCTCCGTGGTATTTGCATTTGCAACTGTATTTATAAGTGCAAGGAAACCGGCAAAATATGCCGGGAAGATATCTGCAATCGATGCGATGAAATATGCTGGAAATATATCGGGAACAAGATATAAGTCCACCAGTGGAGGAAGGCCCTGGAAGATGGCATGGAGGAATGTGTTTCGTGAAAAAAAGAGAAGTATACTTGTGTTCGCATCAATATTCATGGGTTCAGTTACATTTCTGTGTGTGAATACATTTATATCATGCATGGATGCGGACAGTTATATAGAGCACTATATTCACAATGATTATGTGCTATATGGCGACGGAGAATCAGATAACTCTAAGCCTCAGGCGACCATGGCAGACATCGCGGATCAGATGCGAAACATTCCGGGTATGGGTAATGTAGAGGTGGACAGAAGCGCAAATGTAAGACTGCCATTTGATGCTGAACTTTATGCACCGTTTATTGAGACCGAGGATGACCCGGAATCTCTTGCGACATTTTATGAGACAACGACCAACAGTGAGGCACAGTATGGGGCACCGCTGATATCGGTCAATTCAGATATGATAAAGCTCTACAACAAAACTGCCAGACAGAAGATTGATATAGATGCATTCGAAAAAGGAGAGGTATGTCTGATAGGTTATGTAGATTCCATATCAGCGTCGGAGCGGATGACGGATAAGACTCTGACACTTGTAAATGACCAGACGGGCGGGAAGAGACAGATCACAGTTGGTGCAGCCATGATGAGAACAGAGCAGTCAGCAATCACCGCCGGATATTACTGGACACTTGGTGGAGCTCCAGAGGCGATATTTGTGAGTGATGCGGTGATGGATGATCTGTTTCCGGATGCGGAGATCTCATGCATCATTGCGGATGCGGAGAAAGGAAAAGAATCAGAAGTGACACCATATGTACAGCGCATCGTAAAGGAAAATCCAGTCATAGCCGGGAGTGATATCAAGTCGGTGGAGGGCTCAGAATTCAAGAAATCTATGCTGTCGCTTGAGGTGATAGGCGGTGGAATGTCGATCATATTGATACTTATCGGAGTGGTGAATTATATCAATGTCATGATCACCGGTGTATATACGAGAAAACTGGAACTGGCAGTGCTTGAGAGCGTTGGAATGACAAAGAGGCAGATACGTAATATGCTTATGTACGAGGGCATGTTTTATGGTATTATAACAACAGTACTTATTGTGACACTTGGAAGCCTTATGATGTATGGAGCTGGCCGGCTAAGTGTGAATATAGCCGATTATGCAGTATTTCATTATCCGTATGCACTTGTTGCCGGAGTCGTTGTTGTGCTGTTTGCTATATGCATTGTGGTTCCGGCGATGGTGTTCAGACTTGTGACAAAAAATACGGTGACAAGCCGGCTGAGAGAGGCATCATAGATATTGGGCAGATCGGGAGTCGTGAAAATGATATGGAATCAGCATGTAATTGATAGGAGAAAGTATGAAACGTATTTTGGTCGTGGAGGATGATGTGATCATATGTGGAGGTGTGAAGCTATTCCTTGAAAAGAGGGGATACGAAGTTGAAACTGCGTACTCATGCAAGGAGGCGGATGGCTGTCTGGAACATGGCTTCGATCTGATATTGCTTGACAGAAACCTTCCCGATGGAAGGGGCCTTGACTACTGCAGAGAACTGAGAAAAAGCACAAAGGTCCCGATCATCTTCCTCACGGCAAGAGATACGGAGGCTGATATGATAGAGGGGTTCCGGGCCGGCTGCGATGACTATATAGCGAAGCCGTTTTCCGTGGAACTTCTGTATCAGCGGATAGAGGCAGTCCTTCGAAGAAGTGAAAATGCACTGGATGGGGTAAAGCGCGAACGTTTTCATTATGGGGATATGAGTGTTGACTTTGAACGGATGCAGGTGTACATATCGGATGAACCTGTAAAGCTGTCCGTTACGGAATACAGGATACTGGAACTGCTGATAAAAAATAAGGGGCGCGTTCTCACAAGGGATATGATCATACAGAAGATTTGGGATGACAATGAAAATTATGTGGATGAGAACACGCTGAATGTGCATATCAGAAGACTGCGTCAGAAGATAGAAAAGGATGCCGGCAATCCGGAGTACGTGATCACGGTGTTTGGAATTGGATATACATTTGGCGAGACATAGGCAGGGGTAGATAACAGAGATAATATGGATAAATATATTGACAACTATGGTAAATATACGAAGAGAGTGAGGATGCTGTATGTATGCTCACTTCTTTTGTTTGTGTTTTTAGCAGTATTTGAGTATGTATGTTCAGGGAAAATACTTGCGGCCATAGGTGCACTGGCGTGTGGTGTAGTTATGTTTGTTGTCATAAAGTTGCTGCAGAAGGCAGATGATGACTTTATTTCGGAGGTCGTGGCAGCTATGTCGGATCTTCTGGACAATCTCTCTGACCTGAAACGGCAGCAGGTATTTCCGGAAAATGATGACTCGCTGGTATCAAGGCTGCAGAGCAAGGTTGACAAGATAATCGATGCGCTGAAGCTTCAGAATTCCAGAGAGAGGCTGGAGCATGAGAATATTAAGGGGCTGGTATCGGATCTTTCCCATCAACTGAAGACGCCAATATCGAACCTGAGGATGTACACGGATTTTCTGAAAAATCCGGATATAAGTGATGATGAGCGTACTCAGTACTTGCAAGTCCTTGAACTGGCGGTGGAGCGCTTGTCATTTCTCTCGGAGAGTATGATAAAGGTATCCAGACTGGAAAGCGGACTTATCAATCTCGATGTGAAAAGCCAGAGTATAAATGACACTGTGCTGCAGGCAGTGAAAGATGTATATGTGAGTGCGAAAAACGCCGATATAACTATCAGATATGATGAACAGGTGAAATGTGATATACAGCATGACAGAAGATGGACTGCGGAAGCGTGTTTCAATCTTTTGGATAATGCGATAAAATACGGAAAAACTGGAAGTGAGATAGTCCTGTCGGTCAGAAAACTAGGGCTCACGGTTGAAATCAGTGTGATAGATGAGAATGAACCAATAGGAGAGGATGAGCGTACACATATATTTGAGAGGTTTTACCGTGGCAGAAATTCCGGTGACAAGGATGGTGTTGGAATAGGTCTTTATCTGTCAAGGGAGATCATAGAAAAGCAGGGCGGAATGTTAAGTGTTATTCCCCAAAAGGACGGTAACAAGTTCGTGATCGTGCTGCAGAGCCGATGAATGGAATGATTATATATATAAAGGAGTACATATGATTTACACATACCCGGATTATTATAAGAAATTCAATTGCATAGCGGATAAATGCCCGGACACATGCTGCGGCAAATGGCAGATAGTGATAGATGACGATTCTCTTGAAAGGTATCAGGAGTATGATGGAGATTACAGACCGGAGCTTCACCGAAAAGTGAACTGGAAAGAAGGCGTTTTCAGGCACGGCAGAAGTGGAAAGTGTGCATTTCTGCGGGATGACATGCTGTGTGATATGTATATACATATGGGCAAGGACAGTCTCTGCACTACATGCAGGGAATATCCGAGACACACGGAGGAATTCGAGAATGTGAGGGAGATATCGTTATCACTTTCGTGTCCAGAGGTGGCACGTATACTGATGAACATCACGGACAAGGTGACATTTGTGACCGAGGAAGACGATGAGGACGAGGTGTTCGATGATTTTGATTATTTCCTGTATTCCAATCTGGAGGATATTCGGGAGGAGATACTGAATGTCATTCAGGACAGAAGCGTGGACATCCGGAGCAGAATAGAGCGGGTGCTTCAGATCGGTGCGTCGACTCAGAGACATTATGATGAGGGCGACCTTGTCATGTGGGATGAGTGTGAGGAGCGGGATAAGCCGGAGATCCACGGAGACCATGAAGAGTATATGTTACTTCAGAAGCAGGCTATGTTTCTGCTTGAGGATCTGGAACTGCTGTATGATGACTGGGATGATGTGCTCATATAGTCCCAGGAGCTTTTGTTTGGACAGGGTGAGGAAGCTTTTGCCGGCAACAGGAAGGGGTTTGATGCATGGTGGAGAAATCACGGTGGGTGTGCCCCTCATATGACATTGGACATATTCCTTGAACAGATCATAGTCTACTTCATATCGATCTACCTTCTCGGCGCAGTGTATGATGGCAATATAGATGGTAAGGTGAATGCCTGCGTCGGACATGCGGTTGAACTCTATATGCTGCTCATGGCTAGATGGCTTAGAAATGGTGAGACTCTGTCGGTGGATGATCTCATAGAACTTTCTTACAGATATTCCAGAGAGATAGAGCATTCGGACGAGAATCTTGAACAGGTTGAGGTGCTTGACTGGTTTAGTATATAAATATAAAAAAGCAAGCATCGTTATATTAGAATCAGATGCTTGCTTTTTACTTTGTAGGGGAATAGTTATATTTTCTCAAGATCCTTATACTGCTCCAGTGCAGGACTCTCGTTGCCTACGTACCAGTAGTCGCAGCAATCCCCGCCAAGAGCCTCGGTCTGTGTACGAATCAGGCGGGCGTGCATGATCTCCGCAAGGTAGTGGTCAGTCCTGCACAGATAAGGGAGCAGGTCCGCATAGCCGTGCTCCTTTGCATGCTTCGCTATAGGACATCCAATCAGATGGAAGCAGAACCCTTCAGTCCTTCCATCCGGGTTGATCTCAACCTTCCAACTATCCATCCATTCGCCTTTTGCCTGGTGTTCCTTCTGCATCCTGTTGAACTTCACATAGGTTTTTTCAAATAACTTATATGGCCAGTTGCTTCTGTTGCCATTCACTATTTTCCCAAGGAATTTCATCTTTTCAGCGGCATCCCGTTTGATGGTGAGAAGAACCTCGCCGTCAAGCCTGTGACCGCTTGCCTCATAGAATGATACGATGGTAAACCAGTCATACATATTGGCAGCCATCATATTCTTGCCGAGATCCGGCATGTCCCTGCGCATGAATTCCCTGTAATATTCATCAGCCTTTTTGAATATATCATCCGCATCGGACGGAAGATTTTCTTTGCAGTATTTTTCGTAAAGCTTTGCATAGCTCGATACTGAATATGCCCGTTTCATCTCATTTACCTCCAATAACCTGATGCCAGCCTAGAATCCGCAGTGGTGGGGCTGACAAATTTAATTTAACTACTGGGTTAGAATATACTAACTTGATAAATTTTATCATATATGTGATGGAAGCACAATTAGTAATTCGGGGGATGGAAAGTATGTTTTTGTAGATGCTGACTGTGAAGGGGGGGAGTATGAGGGTGATTATTATATTATATATGTAACAAAAATATTTTGTGGGAATAATGTATGGATTTCTTAGGCTTAAAATGATATCATAGATAATGAAGGATAATAGGTAATTATC
>ULPP01013870.1_pt1 | contig 11337 bp, 8 predicted proteins | sample 1953531 | NCBI WGS metagenome assembly ULPP01 (sample SAMEA4835630, study PRJEB28245) | human gut metagenome | biome: gut microbiome; material: fecal sample | place: Denmark | collected 2008
CTTTACTTTTTAGAATATTATCTCGAACTCGCGTTCAATGGCTTAATCAACACACACATCGCCTATGCCGCATACTACACCATTACAACATCCCGCTCCGAAAGAGAGCACCTTGAAACGCATCATGGAGTTTGCAAGACTCAGCATTGAGGGGGATTTCGAGGGGCAAAGCTACGCTGAATTATTAAATATGCTTGAAAGAGAGAAACCGTTTGCCCAAGCATTTTCTTAAAAAGATGTATCTTTGCATAAGATTGGCTGCACCTCGGCAAAATATTCAAGCCAGCTTGATATTCTGCTCTCGATTTGCACTATCTTTGCAGTTAGAAATACCTCAACGAAGATACGGACGATGACCGAGAGGCCGCCACGTATGATATATATATTATGAATGTCTAATATATATAAGCCTGCACGCTCCCCGTTCGATGTCTTCCACAAAAAATCCTCACATGAAAAAAATCTTATTGCTTGGCTCCGGTGAACTCGGCAAAGAGTTCACCATTGCTGCCCAGCGTCTTGGACAGCATGTCATTGCTTGCGATGCTTATCCCTCTGCTCCAGCCATGCAGGTGGCAGACGAAGCTGAAGTCTTTTCAATGCTCGATGGCGATGCCCTGGAACGCGTCGTTGAAAAGCACCATCCCGACCTCATCGTGCCAGAAATCGAAGCCATCCGCACGGAGCGCCTCTACGATTTCGAGAAAGAAGGCATCCAGGTGGTGCCTTCTGCCAAAGCGGTCAACTTCACCATGAACCGTAAGGCCATCCGCGACTTGGCGGCCAAAGAACTCGGACTGAAAACGGCACGCTATTTTTACGCCAAGACGTATGAAGAACTCTGCGAAGCCGCTGAGAAGATTGGCTATCCGTGTATCGTCAAGCCGCTTATGTCGTCGTCGGGTAAGGGCCAGTCGATGGTCAAAACGGCTGCCGACTTGGAACACGCTTGGCACTATGGCTTGGAGGGTAGCCGCGGAGATATTCAGGAACTCATCATTGAGGAATTTATTCATTTCGACAGCGAAATCACCCTTCTCACGGTGACGCAGAAAAACGGCCCGACCTTGTTCTGCCCGCCCATCGGACATGTGCAGAAAGGCGGTGACTATCGCGAAAGCTTCCAACCGGCCCACATCGCGCCGGAACATTTGGCCGAAGCACAGCGCATGGCCGACAAGGTGACACACGCTTTGACGGGCGCCGGACTTTGGGGCGTGGAGTTCTTCCTCAGCCACGAAAACGGTGTTTATTTCTCCGAACTCTCGCCGCGTCCGCACGACACGGGTATGGTCACATTGGCCGGAACGCAGAATTTCAACGAATTTGAGCTCCATCTGCGTGCCGTGCTCGGTTTGCCAATTCCTTGTATCAAGCAAATGCGCATTGGTGCCAGTGCCGTCATCCTTTCGCCGATAGAGAGCCAGGAGCCTCCGCGTTATAAGGGACTGGAAGAAACGTGTGAAGAAGACGCCGACGTGCGCATCTTCGGCAAACCAACCACGCGTGTCAACCGCCGCATGGGTGTTGTGGTGTGCAACGCCCCGCTCGATGCCGACCTCAACCAGTTGCGCGACAAAGCCAAGCGATTGGCTGCCTGCGTTGAAGTGTACTGATAAACCGTAGGGCGCAGCGCCCCTCTTTCAATGCAAACAAGGCAGTGCATGCCTCATGTGCTACTTGCTGAAATACCTAAAAAGTGCCGATAAGTCGTGGAAATCTATGTATTTTCGATAGATTTCCACGACTTATCGGCACTTTTTTAGGAAAATACGGGTACCATCAGGCCAACTCTCATTTCACTTATTCTTTCAACATTACTTAAACAAGTCTGCCATTGTAACTTGGCAGTGAATATCGTCTGAATACCCGCCAGGGGCAAGTCCAAACGACGTAATCATTGTGATAAGCACCGTCTTTTCCGTACCAGTTTCCCTGATGAACGTTTCTCTGCGGTTGCGCAAACGGCAGTCTTCCTCTTCGGTGATGACGTATGGAGCGTTCGTGTATTTCATTTCGCAGAGATTGATGGTATCGTCGTTCCTGTTGATGAGCATATCAATTTGCGCCCCTTTCGTCAGTGTCTTTCCTGTGGTGGGGTCTTTCGTTCCCTTGTAACACCAGGAATGAACGCTGCTGACAACGGCAGAGAAACCGAGCGCTTCTTTGATTTGCTTGATATGTTGCATACAGACGCGTTCAAAAGCCCGGCCAGCCCAGCTGTAATGGATGGAAGTGCTGGCCGACGACGACCAGAAATGTTCATCGCCGTTGACGTTTTCAGAGATGAAATCGAAGTAAAACAGCGTGTAGTTGTCAATGAGTTGGAACGTTGCGTCCTTCGTTTTCTTGCCGATTGCCGTAAACTTTCGGATGAAGCCACATTGCTCAAGTTCTTGCAGTGCTTTTGAAAACTCCGCGTTGTCTAGAAGTTTGGAACTCTTCAGTAAATCCTCTCTTAGCAATCCCTGCTTTTTCTTGGCCAATGCCGTGATGATGGCGATGTGGTGTCGTGGCTTTTTAAACAAAGACACATATAGAGCGTTAAATTCCTGTGTCAGTTCTCCGCCTGGCTGGAAAAACATGCGGTCGAAGTTTTGCGCAACGCTTTGTCCCTTCTTCAGAAAGCTCCAGTAATAAGGTATGCCGCCCATTGCCATATACGCCTCGAGAATCTGTCGGTCTTTGTAGCCCATGTTCTTGACCTCGCAATATTCCTTACACTCTCTGAGTGTGAAAGGTTGCAGCAGCACTTGGCAGGTCAAACGGTTGTGTAGTCCGCCATAGTTCATCACCACGTTGTCGATAATCCATGAAGTGGCGCTGCCGCAGATAACGAGAATGAGATCTTTCCTCGTTGAGGCCCAGGCGTTCCAGAAATGGTCGAGCGAACGGACGAAATTCGATTTCGGAGTGTCCATCCAGGGAAGTTCATCTATGAAGATCACCTTCTTTTCCCCGTCTTCTGGAAACGTGCTCAGAAAATTTCTCAGCAATCCGAATGCCTCCAGCCATGTCTTTGGCATGGCGCATTTCTCCATCCCCGCAAGATACAGAGATTGTCGAAAGTCGCTTAACTGTTGTTTGCGTGTGGCTCCATATATGCCAGTATGTTGAAAGATGAATCGGTCTTTATACGCCTCCCTGATGAGAAAGGTCTTACCAACGCGACGCCTTCCGTAAACAGCCACGAATTGCGATTCATCAGAAGAAGCCAATCCGCGAAGCGTCGCCATTTCATATTCTCTGCCTATTAACATGATATATTAGCTTTTAGAGAATTGTCAATGTTTTGATAGGAAACTTCAGGATGTCTGTGCATCCCAGAATCTCCTTGTTTCTTTCTGCGAAGATACTAAAAAGTGCCGATAAGTCGTGGAAATCTATCGAAAATACATAGATTTCCACGACTTATCGGCACTTTTTTAGGAAAATACAACTTCAACGGCGCCCACAATAGCTCCCATTGCTGCATCTTAAAGTGTTGAATAACAAGGGAAACGCGTGGTTGGTCTGCGAGGTGAATGTAAAAAGTTACGGAGATTGTAAATATTCTCCGTAACTTTTTACATAAGTAGGTGTACAGGTCTGTAGGTGTTTCGTTGAGACAAGAGAAAAGAGACAACAAGCATTGCTGCATGCTCTAACCGATTTTTGAACGAATATACATCGTCATCGTCCTTTGTGGCGAAGCACTGTAGCTCACTTTGCTCACAAAGTGAGGGGGACGAATTTTATGGCGAACACGTCGCAAAGGAGTGGGTATATAGCGGACTTATGGCATTTTCGCGACGTGTCCGTGGCCCTCACTTTGCGAGCAAAGTGAGCTACAATGCTGGCGCCCCATCCTACGCTCACGAAATTCCTTAATTCGAGTATTTTTTTAACACCTCCAGCGTCCCTATTAAGTCCGCCCCTCATGCCAGCCACAGATACCCCGCCAATGCGAGTTGCAGGGCGAAGATGACGGGGATGCCATATCTAAACTTCTTGTGGCGCGTCTTATGGTGCCATAACTTCATGCCCGCCCAGGCACCCACACTTCCGCCAACGGCCGCCATCATCAGCAACGTCGCTTCCGGGATGCGCCATTTCGCCCGTTTCGCTTTCAGTTTGTCGATGCCAAATGTTATCAGCGTGGCGACGTTGATGGCCAGAAGATAGCAGGCGAGGAGTCTGTATTGTAATTCCATAAGTAGGTGGTCAGAATTATTTTTACATTTGAAATGTTCTATCGGGATGCAGATACGCCACCTTGTTTGAAGGAGCAATGCGGGCATTGTGACCGAAAACAAGGTAAGTAGATGCGCCCGAGAGGATATTTCAAATGTGAAAATAATGCTCTTGGCATATATTATAAAAATAATTTTGAACACCTACTTAATAAATAGGGTGTTTGGAAATCATCCGATATGTTTCGCCAGGAAACGCTCCATAGCGCGGTAGAAGTCAAAGCGGTTCTCCTGGTTGTGGAATCCGTGGCCTTCGTTGTCCTTCACCATATATTCCACCTCCACGCCGCGTTCCCGCAGCGCCTCTACCATCTGGTCGCTCTCCGCTTTGTTCACGCGCGGGTCGTTCGCCCCTTGCGCCACAAAAAGCGGCACACGAATTTTGTCAGCGTGCAGCGCTGGAGAAGTCGCCGCCAATTGTTCCTTGTCGGCCTCAGGGTTGCCCACCTGTTCATACATCATTTCAAGCATCGGGCGCCAGTAGGGTGGAATCGTCTTCATGAAAGTAAACAAGTTCGACACCCCCACATAGTCCACGCCACAGGCATAGAGGTCTGGCGTGAAAGCCACGCCCGCCAACGTTGCATATCCGCCGTAGCTCCCGCCGTAGATGGCGATGCGTTTTCGGTCGGCAATGCCTTTGCTGATGAGCCAGTTCACGCCGTCGGTGATGTCGTCCTGCATCTTCAGTCCCCATTGCTTGTAGCTCGCCTCCAAGAACTGGCGGCCGTAGCCCGTGCTGCCTCTGAAATTCATTTGGAACACCGCATAGCCGCGGTTGCAGAGAAATTGCACCTCCGAACTGTAGCCCCACGTGTCGCGTGCCCAGGGGCCCCCGTGTGGGTTCACCACCACTGGCAACTGCTTTGCCCCCTCCAATGTCACGCCGTGTGGCAGAGAGAGATACGCTTCGATGTGTAGGCCGTCGCGCGTTGTGTAAGTCACGTCGTGCATCTCCACCATCTCCTCCTCGCGAATCCACGGCGCAGTGTCGGCCAGTTTCGTTGCCGTGTCCGTTGCCACGTCATAGAAATAATAGCTGCCGCGTGTGCGGTCGTTGCCCACATAAATAAGCGCGTGCGACTCCTCCTTGTCCGTGTCAGCCATGCCATAGCGATAGCCTGGGAAATGCGCCTTTATGCGTTTCCGCAGCGCCTCCTCCTCAGCGTCGAAGAAATGGCGCACTGGTTCCTTGTGGCCCGTGCAATAGACCGACAAGAGTTTCTTGCGTTTGCGCGAATAGCTGATGCTCGAGATGTCGTATTTCTCATTTTCATACATCACTTCCAGTTCCTCACACGTCCGTGGGTCCATCAGTGCCAGCACCACCTTGTCGCGGTTCAAGTTTGTGGCGGCATACACCAGGCGGTTGTCGGGCGTGAACTCCATGAAATTAACCATCTCCTTGAAGTTCGTCGTCAAAACGGGGCGAAACTCCTCCTCTTCAGTGTCGCGGTAGAGAATCTGCGTGTTCACGCCGTCAACGATGGCCGTCACGGCTCGCAGTTTCCCCTCGTGGTCCGTCATCCATCCCTGCCAGTTACCCGGATTCTCCGCCAGTAGCGTCAGTTCTCCCGTTCGAATGTTTAAGCGGTAAGGGTCAAACACCTCCGGGTTGCGTTTGTTCAGTCCGATCATCACCTCGTCGGGCGTCTCCTCCAGGTCGTCAATCAGCGACGTTCTAACCCCCGGAAAGTCCGTGTATGCCCGTTGGTCGCTGCCATCGATGTTCACGCCGAAGAGCTGATAGTTTTCGTCGCCCCCCGTGTCCTTCATATATAAGAGGCGTTCGTTGTCGGCCCACATATATCCCGCCACGCTGCGCAGCGTTTCGCTCGTGACGCGCACGGCCTCGCCGCCCTCAACGGGGCGCACAAAAACATTCATGCGTTCCTCGTAGGGCGCCATGAAAGAGAGGTGGCGTCCGTCGGGCGAAAGTTGGAAGGCCGCTTCCTGCGAATTGCGGAAGAAATCTTCAAGCGGTATGCGACGCACGGCAGTGTCGGCCGCAGAGAAATTGTTTGCTGTGTTCATATCTTGTGTGTTGCTGATTTATGGTGGTTCGAATAATTCTGATACCTTGTTGGAGTTTCAATGCTTGGCCGTCGCAATCGTCGGTTGCGGCGCCAGCATTGTAGCTCACTTTGCTCGCAAAGTGAGGGCCACGAACACGTAGCGAATATAATCTGCGCTCCGGGCCATGACCTTGTTGGAATTACAATGCTTGGCCGTCGCAATATTCGTCCCCCTCACTTTGCGAGCAAAGTGAGCTACAGTGCTTCGCCTCAGACCTCCGTCGCATGTCGGTTGGCTCAAAACCGCGTAGAAACATCCTTGGATTTTCTTCGCCCAGCCTTCCGCCATTACTTATTCTTCTACAAACTTAGCGATTTTATCCGATTCCCAAGGCAGCCTCGCCTCATTTTCTCCCCGTCCATAAGAAAAGTCATCTACTCGCGGCCGCAATTCGTGCTGCTCGCGGCCGCGAGTAGCGCTACCTTCGGCCGCGCGTAGCATTACCTTCGGCCGCGAGTAGATAACCTATCAATATTCTCGGGAAATCCTCCGCGGTCTCTCTTCAACCGCCCTTCCTTCTGTTCGCTCCTCGTCGTCCTTTCCATGTCGCCCCGCTTTTTGCCCATTATCTGAAAAATTATGCCATTTAACGAAAAAGTAACATGTAAATTTGTTTGTTGAGAAATATGTTGCTATCTTTGGGACGAAAATGCGGAGGCATTCACGTTGTTGAAGCGAGAAAACGTATTTAACGATGTGTGAATGAATGAGTTACATGTTAGTCTTAGTCTCAGAACTCTCATTAAACGAGCTGAGCTGCGTGTGGCAAATTCTTGAAATAATTAAATAGATGGTTTCTGATGTTAAGTCTCTGAAGTTGTCTTGCAAAGTGAATGTGGCATAGTGAAAACGGACTTGCGGTTTCAGCGGCATATTTTTATGAATATGGTTGCCGATCTGACAAAAAGACGTTTTTCGCATGAATGTTGCATCACATTGCAATAAGACAATGGAAGTAAGTGCTTTTCCTCAACCTCCAGTGAGACGGGATGTAACCCTGTTGCTGGCCGCTCCATAATAAAGCGTGGACGGTTCTTCCGCATCAAGATGGCGGAGTATGTTTGCAACAATGTTTCATTTTTTGTTTCGTTCGCCCATTTGCCCTTTCGGGTGTTTGGCGCAACGCCATAATAATGTTATGCATTGGGGGATGCATGCTGCAGGACCAGCAGACGCGCCGATGGCAAGTCTGCGTTGATGCCCCATGACGGGACGGAGATGCAAGACGGGCGGTTTCGGCATTCTATATATAGGAGTGTGCTGACGTTGCGCAGCCGTTATGGAAAAAGAAAATGATTTGGGGCTGGGCATGCATTGCCTCGCTCTGAAACTTAACATAATCAAATCTACAAATTATTTATTCACTAATTGTTTAATTCAAATTCTCATCTCACAATGAAGAAAATTTACAATTTTCTTGCTTTGATGCTGCTCTTTGTGGCAGGATCATTGTCAGCAGTTGCTGCTGAACGCGATTGGACCGTGTGGGACGTTGCAGAAAGCCAGATTGAGGCGCCGAAGAACGGTATGTTCGTGGTGCTTCAGCAGGGCGGCAACAAGGCTGGCTGGTCAAGCAATGGCTATCTGAATCCCTCTGGCTCCTTCAAGGCAGCCGTTGACGCTAGCTGCGTTTACGAACTCGTAAAGGTTGGCGAAGACGCGCAGGGCGATGGCGTATTCGTTCTGAAAAACTTCTCCAACAAACAGTACATCTACTCTGGTGGTCACACTTTGTCTTATGGCGAAGCTTTCCAGTGCACCATTTTGAAGGGTGAGGCTGGTACAACCGACCTCCGCCGTTTGATGTCTGGTAACGAAAATCAGCCGGATTCAGAAGGCAATGACTGGGTGTTCTCAGGTCCGCTGCCGGAAGACGGCACCAACCCTACTTACCTCTGCTATTGGGGTTGCCCAGCTTACTCGTCTTACAATGACACCAACAACTGGCGAATCTATGAAGCCACTCCTCATCAGGCAACAGCTGACGAGAAATTGGAGACCGTCTACAACGAAGTCTTCAAGAATGGTTTCTCTGATCTCGAATTTGCTGTAGGTGATCAGCCGGGTAACATCTCTCAGGAACTCCACGACAAGATCGAAGCTGCTTACAATGCAGCCAACGACGCTATGGGTAACGAAGCTGTTTCTGCGGAAGCCAAGGAAAAGATCGTTCAGGACATTCTTGATGCTCAGGAAAAGCTGAACAACGGTGGCCGCATCATGCTCGTTCCGGGTAAGTACTACATGTTCATCAGCCAGCGTTCACAAGACGGTATGTTTGATACGGGTGCTTCTATGAAGTGTACGAAGGACAAAGTTGCTGTCGACGTTCCTCCAACACTCAACGATGCCAAATACTTGTGGACTGTTGAAGATGCAGGTAATGGTCAGTACTACATCAAGAACTTTGCAACTGGTCGTTATGCCGGCAAGCAGGGTAGCACTTCTTCTACGTTCCCAACCGTTGAAGGCGCAACTGTTAAGTGCAACGTTGCTTTCAACCCGAACGGCGAAGCTGCTGGCTTGATGTTCAACATCACTGACGAAGATGGCAATATGTGGCACTGTGATGCCGGTATGAATGTCGTTCGTTGGCAGTCGAAGAACGGACTGGGTTGCTTGTTCGCAATCAAGGAAGTTCCTGCTGATGTTGCAGACCAACTCACCGCTGTTGTTGAAAAGGCCCGCTTCATGAAGAAGTATCACGCTTTGGTTAGTGAGGCTAAGTCTACTTCAGAGAAGTATAAGCTTAATTCTGACGTGACTTTCGACGACAAGTATGCTTCTGCAGGTCTTGTTTCTTCATTCGAAAAGTGCAACGCAACTGAACCTTCTGAAGGTAAGGAAGCTTATGCATTCGATGGCAAGCTCGATACTTACTACCACACTCTGTGGTCAAGTAATGTGGACGGTGAATACCACTGGGCACAGGTGAACCTCGGCGACGAGCCAATCCAGAAGCTCTTCCTCAAGTTCTCTCAGCGCCACAACAACCGTGGTGGTAACCCAAGCCGCATCGCTCTCGTTGCACAAGCTGACGGCGACGATCCTGAAGGAGCATGGACAGATACTTTGTTCAAGGACACTGTTATCTACCAGTATGCCACTAACTTCCCTAATGGTACCATCGACAGCACTACGACAGTAATGCGTATCGATTTGGGCAAGCCGGTTCAGCACCTCCGTTTCGTAGGTCTCCAGACTAAGGCCAACCAGCTCCACGGCCTCGGCCCATGCTGGCACGTATCAGAATTGCGCTTCTACAAGGACGGTGGTGACAACCCACGTTACAACATGATTCCTGAAGAAGTACGCCAGAAGTTGGCTAACGCCATCGCCAACGCTGAAAAGCTCGCTTCAGACAGCTCTGCAACTCAGGCTGACTATGAAGCTTTGGAAGCCGTTATCAAGGAATTCAACGATGCATATCCTGATGACACTGAACTTCTCGAACTCTTGAAGGATGCTAAGGCTCAGGCTGAAGCTGAAGGCATGGTGGGCACAGCATGGGGTTACTTCCCAGCAGATGCACAGAGCGGCTTGAAGACAACGGTTGACAATGTTTCTTCTTATGTTGAAGCTAACTCTCCGTTGAGCCTCACTGCCATCGCAGACCAGTTGAAGGCGCTCCGTAGCGCAATCAGCACGTTCAACAGCAAGTTGATCGTTCCTGAAGACGGCGCAATCGTTCGCATTAAGAGCGTAAGCCAGAATCAAAACGGCGACCAGAATGGTCAGTATGGTAACATCGTATATGCTCGCAACGCCGACACTGTTGCTAACGTTTACTGGGGCTATAAGGACGACGAAAACCAGAGCACTCGTTTGAACGCTGTATGGCAGCTCAGAAAGCAGGCCGACGGTTCATTCGTTATCAAGAACTTGGCAACTGGTCTCAACATCGCCAACTTGTATGACGGCGTTGAAGACAAGGACGAAGTGGATCTCTCACAGCGTTTGAGCTCAACAAAGGAAGATTCTAAGTTCACCCTCGTTTCTGGTAAGCTTCCTGGCGTATTCAACATCCAGTTTGTTGAAGGTCGCTACATGAACGCTGATCCAAACCACAACGTGGTTAACTGGAGCGGCAGCGATGCAAGCTCTTTGTTCGTGTTCGACGAAGTTTCTTCTGATGTCGTTTCAGACGGTATGACTTACAATGTCAAGGCCAATGCTTATCAGATTGTTACGATGCCGTTCGACATCCAGTACGTAGAACCTGCTCCTTACAAGCTCCTCGGACAGAAGGACGGTAAGGCTCAGCTCCAGCTCTACTCTGAGTCTGAAATCATCCCGGCTGGTACTCCGTTCATCGTTAAGACTGACGAAGATATCAACTATCTCCAGATCGGTATCCAGGCTGCTGATGCAAACGAACTCGCTAACGGTACTTACGTTTACGACCACGTCAACCAGAATGGTATGGTGGGTACTTTGAACACGCTGACTGTTAATGCTGGCCTCGGTTTGCTCCTCGACGGTGTGATTAAGAACTCTGTTGACAACACTACTGTTGACGCCAGCACTGGTTACTTCGTTGAAATCCCTGAAACGACTGAAGATGGCGACGTTGCTCTCAACATCGAAGACGTTATCAACGGTATCAACAACGCAGTGGTTTCTAACGCTAAGGGTGGTGCCATCTACACTATCTCTGGTGTGAAGGTTCGCGCTAACTCAACTGTAGGTCTTCCTAAGGGTCTCTACATCGTTAACGGTAAGAAGGTTTACGTAAAGTAATCACTCTCTGAATGTTAATGCATTTTCAATAAAAAGGGCGCTCCGCATTCGCGGGGCGCCTTTTTTGTTTTCTGGGCCGCCGTGGCCTTCGGCGGCGTTTTGCTTCTTTTTCGTGCCGCATGGCTCTATAAAATCCCTTTCAGAATTGTGGATGTGAAAAGCAAATTGTAACTTTGTCCTGAAATTGAAAAACCTGAACCAGACGGGGTAGTTTAGTAGGGTTTCAAAATAGGAATATTAACGTTTTATAGAGAGGCGCCGCTGCCCCTGAAAGGGGCTCATATTCCAG
>ULPP01026879.1_pt1 | contig 11098 bp, 4 predicted proteins | sample 1953531 | NCBI WGS metagenome assembly ULPP01 (sample SAMEA4835630, study PRJEB28245) | human gut metagenome | biome: gut microbiome; material: fecal sample | place: Denmark | collected 2008
CAGCATTACCAGCGGCCGCGAATCGATAACTTGTTAAGCAAAAAAGGAAGAAACCTTGTGGTATCATCTACACATGACGCCACAAGGTTCCCAGTATCTGCAAGGACTCTATCTTGCGTCGTTTGCATCGGTAAAAAACTTCCTTTTATCTACGTTGAAGTATTATTGAGTTGGTTATATTCCGTCGAAAAGAGTTATTCAACAACCCTCCATTCACCTCCATTACGTGAGCCTCCGATGCGAAGAATACGACCACTTTGCTTCAACTTCTTTATATGGTAAGCAACACCATCTTCTGTTATGCCACATACGGATGCAATCTCCTTGGCCGCAACCTTAGGATTATTACTTATTATTTTGAAAATAGTTTCCGTAGTATCGGTTGGAGTTTCCGTAGTCAAAGAAGAAGTTTCCGTAGTTATTTCCGTAGAAATCGTAGAAGTTTCCGATGCAACATTCGCGTTGTTTCCCAGCTTAAGACGTAAGTCGTATTGTGCACAAGGTATTCTAAATGCAAGTAGACATTGCCCTCCGTCAGTCTTGATTTTTTATATGTCGCTCTCTACTAACAGTGGAATATTTACACATGATTTATTGTGAGCATCATCCAAAAAATGCTTTTATATTTTGCATCAAGTTCTTCAAAAAGACCATCTGACATGAACTTATGGTTTTTCTCTTTCACTCCCAAGACAATCGTTCCGCCATTAGTATTGACCAAAGCCGAGAATGGACGCCAAAATTCGGGTTTAAGGAAACCGCCAAAAGCTGACTTATATCCCACTTCGGAGTTCTCCTTCAATTGGAGTTTTAAGGCATTTAATCTACGATATCCATGTTGTTCAATTTATATATTAAGATATTTATTATCGTCTTAATAGCTCTTTAAGTGTAATGGTTGCAATTTTTAATCCTTTTGCCTTTACTTGTAAACCATTATCCGAAGTAACCAATATAGGGTTCTCATCTTTAAATTTTAGTGCAACAGTAAGAATATTATTGTCAGGAGATTTTCTGCTGAAGTCTTCTGGTAATAAATTAGGTTCTGATAATTCCATGGAAACATTATCTTTATCCATTGCCTTATTTATTAACCTCAAAGCTATCTCTACGTTTCTTTTTTCTTCATCACTAAGTTTGGTTTTCAACTTATCAAGTTCGTCTATTACTTTTGCAGACAAAATGATATCATATTTCGAATCAATTTTCGAGATAATGTTTGGGCAATTAACAAATACGTTTGTATCGATGATGAATAAATTCTTCTTAGTAGAAGACCTTATTGCTTTTTGTTTCTGAGTCTCAAACTGTGAAAGGTCGATTTTTCCTTTTATATGTAAATTAATACTACCTTCTTCAATAACACATTCATCCAAGTTTACAGAAGTTTTTTTCTGCTGCCTGGGTATTATGCCAGTGGCTATTTCTAATAAATATGAATGTACATCTCTATGGCATGATGCATTTAGTATAGAATTATCTGCAATAATTATTGTCAACTGTTTGGCACGACTTGTTGCCACATTGAACAAAGGTTTATCAAGTGACATACCCATCATAGTATTAGGAATATAATAGATACATACATCACAAGTTATACCTTGAACTCTTTCTACAGTATCAATAAGCACATTCTCTTTGCTATCGTATTTGCTTATAAAGCAATTTTGCAACATTCTTACTGTTGAACGAAATTTTGTCAATACCGCAATTTTTATCTTGGGTTGAGTTGATAATATATCTTTTACAATTCCAATGGTAAAGTCACAGCTTTCGTTGTCTGCTTTTTCGCCAACAGGCATCTCTTTATACAAAAGAACAGTTCCACCATCTTTAGGAAGATAGCTTAAGTTGTTATTTGCAAAAATGTAATCAAATTCGGCAACCGACTTAAGTGGTATATGATAGAACAAACTAGTTAATTTCGCAGACCTTGTTAGCAAACGGTGAGTCTCTGTTAGAATATATGACTTGAAATCAAAGTTGTCACAAAGAGTAACAAAGCCATTTGCTAACATAGTAAAATCATTTCTTATTAGAGATTCCTCGCTAAGTAACACAATAGGTTGCATCTGATTTTGATCACCAATCCATATTACCTTCTGTCCAAGGTTTTTACATGCTGCAATCATTCCAAACAAAGCTTGGCTAGCCTCGTCCATAATGACATAATCAAAAGGACGCTCGTTGTAACATTGTTTTGCCCAACCACTAGAATTGTAGAAAGTAGACAAAGTTAAACGGCCTGGAATACAAGTAATCTTTTTACTATCTATAGGAACTAGGTTTTTACAGGCTGCAAGTTCATCAGAGGAAACACTTGTTTTCATTATACGTTTCTCTAACAATAATTTCTTTAAACAGTCTTTCTCTACAAGTTCCATAAGAGCTCTATTTGTCATCGCTGTTACCAGTATGCTCTTATTCTGGTTTAACAAATGCTCTACTAATGCTGCCATTAGGTATGTTTTACCTGTACCAGGAGGACCTTGAAATATTAATTGTGATGTTGATTCTATATCTTTGACAATCCCTTCTACTTGTTCTATGTTAGAATTGATATGAGAAGGATTCCATACAACTGTTTTTTTATCGAAATCCAGAATTTCATTAGCTGCTATATGAGAATCTGTATTGCCGACGATATCTATTAGGTTTTGGTAATAGTCCATAGGTGGTTCTTGTGGCCCAAGAACAATTACACACCCCTCTTTATTTTGAAGGAATTGTGCCATCTCTATGGATAAGCCAGCAAAGCCACACAAGAGAAAACCATTGTCATCAGTTTTTCCTTGCCACACACAATGAACTTCTGAAAATTCAACTTGGTGATGCCGTAGCTTTCCCCAAGTGATGGTACCCCAATTCTTAGGAAAACCCATTTCCTTTTCTAAAACTATAGCAGTGAAATATTCGTTCTTACGTGGAATGCCCTTGTCTTTCTTAAATCGAAGCATGAGCTGTCCAGTTCCCAAAACATTGCGATCCGCATTATTGGTATCATCTTGATTAAAATCTAATTTAACAAACTGGGTAACATATACTTCATTGTCTGATAATAAAGCTAAAGCCCTTGAATTGAGTTTTCTTAAGTACTCTTCACTAATGGCAATAAGTTCTTTATCAAGAAATCTTTTATGTTGTTCTCTTGTATAATACATGTCGTTAATATTTTACCAGCTAAACATTTCGTCAAAATTCACATCGGTATAAACTTCAGTATCTGACATCTTTTCATCAAGACCAAAACCTTTTATCTGTTCCGATATTGAATAAGTGATATTCTCTATAACAAAACAGGTTCCTTTTGAATACATGTATCTATTCGCCAAGAATGCAAATTCTTCTGAAGTGGTTTTGTCTGCATCAAATATCAAATTAACATCTTTGTTGTCTCTGAATGTTTCATCGAATGTAATACGATGTATCCTTCGATCATACCCATAATTAAGCAGCAAGTTGTCGGGGTCAGTCATCAATTCTGCAAATAATCGTGGATGAAGATAAAGTTTTCTTCCTAGTGAACAAGTCACCACCAGTGTGATATTTTTTCCCTTGTACTTTATGATTCCTTTGACTAAACCATTTCCTATATTAGGTTCCCATTCAGAACAATCATAATCCTCCAGCGAATCAAGATAATCCTTAGCTACATTACGAGCTTCTCGATTTAACTCTGCACGAGTTTTTTCTTCTAAATTATCTCTATCAGTAGCGTTGCCATGGTTATCTGCATTATCGTCATAATCATTTTCCGCTGCCTCCTTATTTCTTGCTTCCAGAAGTAAGCGCTCAAGTTCTGCTATTCGTAAATCTTTCTCTTGTACAATATCAGCCGACACCAAGAACAAATTGTTCCAGTCATCTTTTGTGAATACATGAGTGAAGGCCTTATCGGAATATACCTCTGATAGTATAACTGCTATTTCCTTTTCGACTGACAGATAAATTTTGTTTGACTCGGGGAAATATTTATAGTCTCCACCGTATGCATTAAATAGGTGTTTACCACGATAATAGCCTCTATAAGGCATTTGCCCATCCAGCAAGAAAAATTTGATATTATGCTCTTGCTTCCAAACCAAATAAAGATCGTTTATCCATTCATGTCCTCCTAAAAAGTCTTCTTCGTAAAATCTTTTGTCTATAGAATTACATGATGCAGATAGAGACTCTAATATATCAACTTGAATCGAATCTGTTATAGGAAGATTAATCGATTCTAAAACCCAGTCCAGAAACGCCTCGATGGTTTTTGAATCTGAAATATTCCATAAGCTTCCTGCTTTTTTTTCTTTGAATGCCTTTCTTCGCAATATCTCTTTACAGTCAACATCATTTACACCTTGCTTTATGAGATATTGCTTTTTTTCGAGGGTATCAGACCACTTCTCAATACTAGCTAATAACCTTTCGTCGTCAAGTATGTAATCACATGACATATACTTCCTCTTGAAATATCTACGAATACGATAACCGAAAGGAGAATCGTCAATGCAGATATTGTTTTTAAAGAGATAATCCATCATTTCAATAATGAATAATTCTGATTCCTCTTCTAACTTAATATCAATTACCCAAGTTGAGGTATATTTCATTACCCACCTGTAATAATATACATAAAACAAGTATTGATGCGCATTACCTCGTTTATCAGTTGGCCAAAAGCCTGATTTAAGCTTAAGATAGTCCGCAGATTCCAGTTTGCTTACTATTTCTCTTAAAGGCATAGATTTTGCCTCAAAGAATTTGTCAAGATCTCCTATGCACTTAAGAGAATACTTTAATTTGCATAATATCTCCGACTGTTCGTCAAACCCAGGCAATAGTTTTGCCAGCGAAAATACAACTTCTCGTTGCTCTCCATTTTGTGAGAAATTGCATTTAACTTCATCTGATATAGTAAAACTGGTAATGCATTTCTCATCAAAGAAAATTTTATAGGCAAATTTAGATGGTTTGTCAAAAGTAGATAATGCGAGCTGCAATATCCTACATTCCTTTGAGTTTACATCATACGCCATATCTGACGACAGCTTAATCTTATCAATTGAATCAAGATAATAAATTATTTCCTCTTTGTCCGATCGCTCTACTATAGGCAGAATGTTCTCAATCTTTCTGCCTATAAGCGACTTGGTTAATTGAGGTTGCCATTCGTCACGATATGCTTTATACACATTCCATACGTCTGTGTACTCAACAAGATCAAATATATTGGGGGCAATGATATTCGCATATATATCATCTTCCTTAACTAAATATTTGTCTAATTCTCTGCGATATTCCTGTGGTGAAACTACATATCTGCCCAACCATTCCGGATAGTCGTTTATTGAGCACAACAAATTAAGTGGCATAAATTCACCTACAGAGTTCATAAACAATCTCCAGTTACGAACTGTTTCTTTACCAACCTCTTCGAAGGTCAAACAACATTCAAAGAGACTGAAACGATCCTCAAACGAGAGAGCAGATATATTTTCCTTTGATATTTTATTGTAAAGTGCTTTCTCATTTTGGGCATTCCAATGCCCTGAAAAAGGGTGGTCCTCAAAAACAGATATGGAACAAACAAAATTCAACTTTCTTAAAATGCCAGTCACATTTGAAATTTTCCTGGTAGTAATGATGTAGTTGTCATGGGAGGACACCTCATCATAACTTATAAACTCATTTTCAAAAAGTATTGAAGGGATTTCAGCGTAGAAGAAATTTGGCTCGTCTAAATTCACCATCCAGTCAAAGAAAGACTTCCTCGAGGCGTCATCCAAATTAGCAATCCACAATTTGGTTCTTGATATATCCTGCCTTAAAGCAGAAACAATATTGCTAGAAGTAATAACTTCGACGCCAAATATGTCGTTACATAGAATTTGGGCATCAATTGATTTATGAGGCAGACGCTTCGAGGTCTGCAGTATCTCGTAGAAATTCGAATGGCCTACGATATCTGCAAGTTCTGTTTCGTCATAAATAACCTGCTTATGATTTACCTTTTCTCCTTGGTCTGTTAAAATATAGTCTGTTTGTTCCAGAGCTTCTTGATACGCCCTATTAAATGTAGCCGTTAGAGCAGTTGATTCTTGACTATCCGACTGCAATAAAATGCTTGGCAGTAGGTTCAAATAGTTAGGTTCATCTATTGATGCATAATCAGCAACCATTGACACTATAAGTTTACCAATGTTATAGAAGATGAAGTGACTCCAAGGATTGTCACTCTGCACTCCTTCTCTATCTGATTTTGGAATAAAATCCGCATTGACATAGAAAGGGAACTTATATCTGTGTTCATTCATTGGTAGATAGGCATACAAAGATAATGATTCGCTTTCTAATGGGACAATATGTCCATCAGCACCAAGCTTTATAGCAAAAGAAATTATAGTGTCTTTGGTCGAAGCTATTCTGTCAGGTATTCCTGTCACCTCTCCAAGCACATTACCCTATTCATCTATTCTTACGAAATAATTTTCAGTTTCACCTCTGTTATTATATCTTTCATCACGCTTAATAAAAATACCAGCCAAGGAGAATACATCATCATTAACCTCTAATTTGTCAAATGTTCGAATGTTATAATTCTCAACTGTGTTTAGAGGAGCAAATGAGTTAATTAGAGATACTATCTTTCCGTCATCCGATTTGTTCTTTTGAATTGTCAGACATTCATTGTCACGCATCAGCTGCACACGGTTAGTATTTCTAAGAAACAACATAAAACGCGGTTTCTCAAATACCTCCTTAATAGCTTTACTATAATCGGAAAGCGTGTCTTTGTCCATCCTTAATGCGATGGACACATTTTCCTTACTGTTAAAGATGGAGTTGCTATCATCTATTTTAAAATCATCAGTCCAAATAGGCAATAGTTGCCAAGGTATATCTTTCACACCATTAAACTCTCTGCGGTATTTAGAGAAATCATGGAGGAACTCTTTCTGACGATCTGGGTCATTCTCAATTTTGTTTGCCCGGAAATAAAAACCATCAAAGTCATTATACAAAGGGTTGTTTTTGTCGAATGAGAACTTATAACCACCGCTATAAATTATTACGCATTGTGAGTTTGTAAAAACAGACTTGAAACCGATTCCTTTGTACCCTGTTTTCTTCTCACTTGCTCTTTTAGTACTTTTGGCAGCAGATGTTATTGATTCAAAGTCATGTCTATTAAAGGCATATCCATTGTGAGTCAGTACAAAGAAATTATCGCTTATCTGAAGTTTTATTTTTACACCATTTTCCGAAGCTGAGTCGTCTGCATTTTGAAGTAACTCAAAAAACATTCTCTTTTTGCTCGAATATAAATTTTTGCCTACCTCCTCTAACAAATTTGCCATACTAGTATTTGTATTGGGACTCATGTGTTGCTTAGACTGAACAAAAACAGATTCCTTATAAGGATCTATACATGCTTTAATATTAGTAGAAGCAACACGAAACATGTATGGTGTTCCTGACTTTTTTCTATATTCTTTTTTCGCCAACTCAAGCTCTACTTCGTAATACTCTCCTGCTACAAAGAAATTCCTTAATTTTTGGTCAATGATTGCGATAAGATTCTTTCCATTGAGCGGATCTATCAATAATTTCCCGTTCTCCTCATCATTGGCTAGACCAATAGTCATAAGATTTGTAACAAAGTAGTCGGAATTTATCTCCACTATCTTACCTACAAACTTATTTGTAGCCAGGCCCATTGTAGCAAGGAGGTCTGGCTGTGGCAGTTCATACAGCGATTCTGGATACATGTCTTTCACTAAAAATCTTCTGCTGAAAGATAATCCATCTTCTCCTCCCATATATACTATACGTATATGCTCGCCCATAAAAACCTCATCAGTTGCTCTTACAACTTTATTCGGGGAAAGTTCCTCACGTGGAATAGAACATTCAACATTGGTATTTAAAATCCTAACTATAGCATTCTTGTCATTCACACTTAGAACCTCTGCTTCAACAATGTCTCCTTCGTGTAACTGAGATGCTAACCACTCTATTTCTTGAGTCTTACGATTGCGTTCTATGGGGCGCATATCTAGTTTTATAGCTCTCTTGTCTTGATTATATGAGTATTCAAATTCAAGTACTTCTCCCTCCTCTATCTCGTTAGCAAGGAGCTGACTTCTGTAAGGCTCTATAAATCTATTTTCAGAGATTTTCAATGTAACCTTTGAATCAAATTCTATAATCGCTAACGTACCCTTGCCATTTTGTACACTTTTTTTAAAAGTACATTTTACTATTTCTTTCTCCTTGTGTTGCTTTGCCACATAATCATGCAGAGCAAGGATGCTCATAGAAATTTTATTATAGTGTTTCTCGCAATCATAAGTATTATCTATTACCACTGCGGTTACACTATCGCCTTCCGAATAATATTCAGAAACAGGGATTTCATTTTTGTGGATTAAAGCAGTAAAATCACCTAATTGTACTATCATGCCAAAAGGCTCAATACGCTTTATACAACAGCAAAAAACTGCCCCCTTTTCTATCGTCCTCGGATTAGGAAGTATTTCTTTTCTACTAAGATTCAATTTACCATCAGGCAACATCTTTATTACCTTAACATCTAATTCATCTCCTACGGAAAATGACTTTAATATATTACCTTGATTAAACCATGCAAAATCGATAATTCTAATTAAGCCATCACGTCCATTTGGCATTCTAACAAATACTCCAATAGATTCTACAATGCTTGTAATTCTAACGTGAATTATGTCTCCGACACTAGGTTGGTTGTATGTTATCATATAAAAGACGCTTTTTAATAAGAATCAACAAAAATAAAATCCGAGTTATCTATACTGTCTTGAAACGACTCGTTATATAATCTCTTTCCCCTGAAGGAAATCACAGGCGTAACGTTCGTTAATATCTCGTCATCAACCATCGAGTCGAATGGTACGTCTGCCTGTAATTCTGGCTTTAGCCAATCATTGTTCCATATCTGTACATCTGTGTTGCCTGCAACCATGCAGCATAGCCGCATGGTATATAGCAAAGTTTCATCCTTCTTGTCTTTCTGATATGTGATGTTCTGAAGCCATAGCTGGTTGTAATCAGAGTTTGGTTGGTTACAAAGTTTGGAATATACAAGGTTGACAATAGAACTTTTTTCTTTTTCGTCTTTCAATGAATCAACCATTCGACTTAGAACTCGCAAAGCATAATGGCAACAACCTACATTTTCCAAAGCGATTTGTGCACATACTGCTGCCATAGCTCTGATGCTGCCTCCTACAAGTCTGCGTTGCTTCATGACTTTTTTGGTCTTCGGCTCGCAGCCGTCAAGAATTGATATTGATGTCACTTCCTCTTCATAAGGCTCTAGCCAATCTTTTATACGTTTATCAATATCAGATAGCATAGTCTTGATAGAACCGCTATCGGGATATTGCCGAGCAAACATAAGTATGTAAAGTAGGTGTTTCTCGAAGCTATCAAAGTCACATCCTTTCTTGTTTAAAATAGGTGTATTATAGATATACGCAAGTTTATCGGATTTGATAGCATCAGTGACAATGCTCTCACTAATCTTGGTCTTTTTGCTATTCATTCGAAAGTTCAGACTCTCCAATACGTGTTGAAGAATATATGATATATTTTCGAGTTCATCCCTGTCATTGCAGAATATACGGTAGTCGTCACGGTATCGAATAATTTCGTATGAAGCCTTGATGCCTTCTTTTATTATTGCTTCATGAAGCAACAAATCAGAATAGCCAAGGATTATTTCACCTATAAAATCAAATATCGCACTCCCCTGAGGGATGCCAATGTTGCGCCCTTGTTGGAAAGCACGAAGATACTTTTTGATATTATTGGCTATCGGATTTTCTGTTTTCTGCTCGTGTTCTGTACCTTTAAGTGAGAATGCCCAATCAAATGATTGTGGATTTACCGAGCCATAACAATTTGTGATGTCAGTAACGAACATGTAACGATATTCCAATGACAACTCAATGCTTCGCTGTTCCACGGAACTCCACCAATTTAGGATTGTTGCAGACTTATGGAAAGATTCCTCCTCTTTCGGTATAACAGGTAGAGCGCAAGATGTAATACGAGGAACGTTGAACTTCTCAAATAGTTGCTTTATAATCGTCCATGATTGTTCATTACAAATTTCCCTTACGAGAAAATAATAAAGGAACGGATTCGCAAGGATAATGGGGCGAACTGCATAACGTCCATCCTTGTTTAGCAGAATGTCAAGATTAACCTCTGACAATTGCTCTGGTGATACTCCATCTTGTAAGCACTCATCATAGGGTGTTTCGCCAACAGCTTTCTTGACACTTTGAAGCAACTCGTCGAACACGAAATATTCAGGTAACTCAAATCCATGATATTGTTCTGATTTCAAAAAGAAATCCATTGCCTCATCATGATTAAGACTCAGTATATTTTCTGTCTTGTTAGTCATAGATATAGTAACGTTTTAATTTTCAACACATAGCTTCATTGCGTTCTTAGGAATATATGCCGTAGCCACAAAGCATCCTTCAAATAATTCGACAACCACTCTCTGTTGTCCTGCAATTCTTGCCACTCTGCCATGAATTCCCTTGAAATCACCTTCGGTTACAACCACCTCATCACCCAATTTAATCTGAATATTGTCTGACGTGACAGGAATTATATGCGGATTCCTGATGGAGGTGAGTTTTATGAAGTTATCCATCGCTTCATCACGGATTGTGAGTGGAGGATTACGGTCGGAAATATCTTGACGATAAATTGTATGATCAAAATAATAACTTAGTAGGTTTCTATTTTCATCTGAACTAGCCTTGATTTCATAAAGCAATGTATCGACCTGCTCTGCTGTAGCATAAATAAATAGAAACGAAGGTAAAAGTGGTTCCGTAACAATCTGCTTCTTACGATGTTTGAGCATTTGTTTATATCGTAGAGGTATATAATATTCCAAGCCCTTAGCTTCTACGAATGCTTTTGCCTTGATGATACGCCCATACGTAACTCGAAGAACGAACCATTGTTTATTTGCGTCAGGCATGTTCTCTACCGACACCCCACCTTCGTTTTTTGAGATGGAGGGCGTACAAGAGGTAAGTCTTGC
>ULPP01037737.1_pt1 | contig 11078 bp, 5 predicted proteins | sample 1953531 | NCBI WGS metagenome assembly ULPP01 (sample SAMEA4835630, study PRJEB28245) | human gut metagenome | biome: gut microbiome; material: fecal sample | place: Denmark | collected 2008
TACGGTGACCGGCGCGGGGGTGGTTCCCTTCACTTCGAGTACGGGGTAGGGGAGTTGCTTGAGCGCTTCCACGAGCAGGGGATTTTCTGCGGCAACGGAGCAGAATGCCAATCCTTCGGCTTCCTTCTCCTTCACCACGTTGAGCAGATGTTCGGCGTCTGTATTCTCGAATTTCTCCTCTCGCACGAAAGTCTCCCCATCAAATAGGGCAATCTTGGTGCGGGTATTTCCTATGTCTATCGTTAGATTCATGAATTTCAGATGGTTTGTTCTCCGCATTTACATTTTATTTCAATGGCGTAATGAACAAATGCGCTGCAAAGTTAGTACATGGTGGGCGAAGTGCAAAGTAAAAAACATTTTTTGTGTCACATGGAAGGGGCGTAATGCTGAAAAAATCGTTTCTGCAAGTTGTCGGCGTTGGGAGATTGGTGTTTAGGCGGTGCTAAGTAGTGGTAATTGGTTAACTTATTCTTTTGCCATTACTAAATCTGTGTTGGGGGGAATTACGAATCTCCGAAAGGAATCATACAGGACAAAAAAAGTCCGCCACATTGTTTGCGGCGGACTTTCTATTAAGAGTGTATGTGAAAATATTCTTGGCTGTCTTTAGAACTTGTAGCGCTTATCGACAATCTTGGTCTTGTTGATCATGGCATCGAAGATGTTGCCCTGCTGACCGAAGATGCGGCTGAGAGTAGCGCGTGAAGAAGCCATCATGGCAGAAGCGGCGTTGAATGTGCCGTTGACAGTCTTGTCGTTAACCTGAGCAAGGAAGACGCCCAATGAGCCCTTCACGGCACCGGTGAACTTGCCTTTGGCAGTGCGTTCGATGGCACCTGCCAAAGCAGGTTCGAAGCTACTCATCTGAGCCAATGCGATAGAAGGCTGCGTGTTGATGTCAACGCCCTTGACTGCTTTTGCAGCGGCGATGGACTTGACGTTCTTCAGCTTGGCCATGATGATTTCGGCCTTCTTGTCCTGCATCACGAGCTGGCGGAGTTGGGCTTTCACGTTGGCGTTGTCCCAAGCGAGATAGTCGCCGTCGTTGATGGCTGAAACAGCAATGACGAGCAATTGGTCGCTGTTTTTGCCGCATTCGAAGTCGCGAGAAACTTCACCAGCCTTGGCTTCGTCGAATGCCCACATGAATGCTTGCTTGGCACCTTCACCGCCAATGCTGTAACGGATGTTCATGGCTTCGGTGGTGCTGACGCTTGCGCGGTCAATCATGGTGTAGCCAGCCTTGGCGGCGTTCTTTTCGAGAGATTCAATCGTTGTGTTCTTAGCCAAGAACTCGTTGAGGGCGCGACGCTTCTCATTGTAAGTCTCGGTAGAGAACTTGATTGGGTATTTCACAACGGCGATGTTGTACTTGGCAGAAGGAGCCTTTGTGCTGAGCACGGAGGTCACTACGTAAACAGGCTGTCCCTGCTGGTCGCTGACCGTGTAGTAGGCGATGGTGCCAGCAGACATCTGGCAGATGTCGGTGTAGGCGCTCTTAGTGGTGTCGCCCTTGGCAGAAGCTTCTACGTAATACTTAGTGGCGTTCCAGGTGGTGTCGCCCTTCAGACCGTATTTCTCAACAGCGGCTTTAAACGTGGCATCCTTGGCCAATTCGCTGAGAGACTTGCCACCCTTGGCAGCAGCAACGAGCTGATCAGCGATTTTCTTGTCGCCAACGGCGAGCTGGCAAATCTGCATAGAGTCGGGAGTGGTTTTCACGCCGACGAGCTTGAAGGTTGAAACATACTGAACGCCGTTGCGGTCCTTAGGTTCAATCTTCGTCTTTGACGTTGCGCCGACAGAGAGAGAGTCGATGGCTTCAACCACATCGTTCATGTTGCTCTGTGTGTAAACGTCTTTCGGCAAGAAAGCGTTGTTGTATGGAACGTCGCTCTTTGCGCCGCGCATGATGCCTTCAACAGCTTCGCCAGTTGACACCTTGCGGAGCGTGTCTTCGAGGCTTTTCACCTGAGCTACGATGTTGCCCTGGTCTTTCGGGCTGGCAACAACCGTCACGTTGATCAGTTTCAGGTCGCGTGTTTCACCGTGGAGACGGTAGAGTTCTTTGCAAGCTTCATACTTAGCCTTCAGGTCGTCGTCAGAAATCTTGACTTCGTTGTCTGCAATGGCAGAGTAAGGCATGCTGGCAATTTCGAGGTTGCAGTTGGTGTTGTTTTCCTCGAAGTCCATCTTTGCAGAAATTGGGTTGGAGATGGCGCCCTGGGCGATGAGTCCCATATATTTCTGTGCGAGCAATTCCGTTGGAATCTGGCTTTCGCAGTAGAGGCAAGCCTGCTTGATGTTGGCCAACATTTCGGCCGATTGCGGGTCTTGCTTCTGGAGTTGTGCCATCTGCTGGTCGGCCTGCTTCATGAATTGCTTGTAGGCTTCGATGGAAGGCTGTCCCATATAGCGTGCCATGAGAAGCATGATGCGCTGTGCGTAGCTGACCTGGTTGAAGTTGGCCTGTCCGTATTGCATCATCTGTGCGAGTTGCTGCAACTCTTGCGGAGTAATGCTTGCCAAGGCGTTTTGGATGTCTTCCTTGGTGACGATGAGGCCGAGCTTGTCGGCTTCCTTAGCCAAAATCTGGTTTTGGAGGAACTTGTTCCACACCTGCTGGCGGATTTGTTCTTTGGCGTCGTCGCTCAAGTTGTCCAAGAGCAAAGACTGCACGTTTTCTTCATCGCGCACTTGTGCTTCATAGTTTTCATACGTCAGCTCTTGGCCGTTCACTTCTGCTTCCACGTTAGGGCGTGAGCAAGAGTTAAGGTCGGTGAGCGTAACAATGAAAAGCAAAAGGGCACCACCGATGACTGACATCAGCAACGCCGGTTTGTTTCTAAGTGTTTGTAATGCTGCCATTTGTTTTTAGTATATTATTTTTATTTGTTTGTTTTCTGCAGGATGATTGCGTATGGCCGATAGACACCAACTGGCTACTTGACAATACAGCACGCAAAGTTATAAAAAAAGAGGAGATAAGGCATTCTTTTTGCTAAAAATATTCGGCTTGTATGGCTTTTCTGAGGAGTAAAGAGGTGGTTTTTGGGGTGATTGCACTCCTATAATATATAGTTTCTGTGTCTGTACATGAAAAAGGCGGGCTTCTCCGCATTGGAAAAGCCCGCCTTTCATTTGTGTGTGCGTGTTGTATTAGAAGTTGTAAATCAAGCCAAAATTGAGATCGCTGGTCTTGAAGTCAAAGCCAAAGCCCTTTTCACCGTAAACAGAGGGGCTATATTTGTTGATGAGCTTATCTAACTTAGAAATTCCAGTTGAAGGTAAATCATCGTTGTCACGATAGCCCAGGAAGCCCATAGAAGCGATGAAGTCAACCTTCTTGCTCAAGCTAACCTTCACGCCCGGCTTGATGCCAATCTGCCACTGGTTGTATGAGTCGCTCTTCCAGTCGCCATACTTAGCCTTGGCTGTTGCAAAGCCGAAGCCGCCATCAAGGAAGAATGAAACAGGACCTGCTTTTGCTACAGTGTAGCGAACGTATGGGTCAACTTCAAAGCCGTTGACTTTAAAATCGTTATCATAATTGTGTGCGAAGCCGATGCTGAGGCCGAGGTCCCACTGATTGCTGAGCTTATAGCCAACCTCAGGAGCGAGTTTGAAGCTTGTGTGGTTGGCATCTGTGTTACGCCAAAGACCAACTTGACCACCAACGTAAACTTGTGCGCTTGCAGCGAGGCTGCATACAGCAACAATCAGAGATAAGAATAACTTTTTCATACTTGTGTGTGTTTATGAGTTAAACGTATGTTGTTACTGGTTGCAAATTTATATCTTTTGAGATAGCAAACCATAGCTGAGCGGAGAAAAATAGGGGGAATCGGAGTTTTAGGACAATTAAAAGGAAACAAATGTGAGTTTTGAAGTTTTCTTTGATTGTTAATCGCCCCTTGAACTCCGATTATCCTTCATGTTGGGGAGTCTCCGTGAGTTGTTGCATTATGTTGAGCGCCTGTTGCACAGATTTAATGTCGCGCACCGTCATTCGGCGCTTGCCTTTTTGCTCGTCGAGTTTGCATCGGCGAAAATTGGTGGTGGCGTAGTTGATGATGCGTCCGAAAGTTTCGCTTCTGTAGAACGGGCTGTCGGTGTTGCTCACGAAATAAAGCATCATGCGTCCGCTTTTCAGCGTGATGCGCTCCGCTCCAGCGCGTCGTCCGAGGCGTCGAAGAGGGGCGATGAGTAGCAGTTCTTCACCCTCAGGCGGCAGCGGTCCGAAGCGGTCTTCCATGCGGCGCCGGAAGGCCGCCAACTGTTCGTCGGTGTTCAGCGCGTCGAGTTCTCGATAAAGCAGCATGCGTTCGCTGCTTCCTGGCACGTAGTCCTCGGGAAAATAAGCCTTGAGGTCACACTCCACGCTGCAATCGTCAACAAACACATCGCCAGAGAGTTGTGCCCCCGCTTTGAGCTCGTCGGCATAGAGGTCGGAAAACTCGTCGTTCTTCAGTTCGGTGACCGCTTCCGAAAGAATCTTCTGGTAAGTTTCATATCCCAGGTCGGCAATAAATCCGCTCTGTTCCGCTCCCAGCAGGTTGCCAGCTCCGCGGATGTCGAGGTCCTGCATGGCGATGTGTATGCCCGAGCCGAGGTCGCTGAAATTCTCAATGGCCTGAAGGCGTCGGCGTGCATCGTCTTTCAGAAGCGCCAATGGGGGAGCGAGGAGATAGCAGAAAGCTTTTCGGTTGCTTCGGCCCACGCGTCCTCTCATCTGGTGGAGGTCGGAGAGCCCGAAATGATGGGCCGCGTCGACGATGATGGTGTTGGCGTTGGGGACATCGATGCCGTTTTCAACGATGGTGGTGGAGATGAGCACATCGTAGTCGTAATTGACAAAACCCAAGATGATTTTCTCCAGTTCCGCTGGCGGCATCTGTCCGTGGCCAACAGCCACGCGGGCATCAGGCACATATTTCGTCACGAGGTGGGCCAGGTTGGGAAGTGCCGATATGCGGTTGGTCACGATATAGACCTGTCCGTTTCGGCTCATTTCGAAATTGACAGCGTCGGCAATGATTTCGTGGCTGAAAGTGTGCACCTCCGTTTGAATCGGCCGACGGTTGGGCGGCGGTGTCTGCATCACCGAGAAGTCGCGGGCTCCCATCAGAGAAAACTGCAGCGTGCGCGGAATCGGCGTTGCCGACATGGTGAGCGTGTCGATGTTCACTTTCAGTTGTCGCAGTTTTTCCTTCACGCTCACGCCGAATTTCTGTTCCTCGTCAATGATGAGCAGTCCGAGGTCGTGCCATTTAACGGTTTTGCCAATCAGCTTGTGCGTGCCGATGATGATATTGATTTTCCCCTCTTCAAGGTCCTTGAGGATGGCCTTAGTTTGCTGCGTCGTTCGTGCGCGGCTCAGATAGTCGACCCTCACGGGGAAATCTTTGAGGCGCGAGGCAAACGTGTTGTAGTGTTGCAGGGCAAGCACCGTTGTTGGCACAAGCACCGCCACCTGTTTGTTGTCGGCAGCCGCCTTCATGGCCGCACGCACGGCAATCTCCGTTTTTCCGAAGCCCACGTCGCCACACACCAGGCGGTCCATTGGGCGGCTGCCCTCCATGTCGGATTTGACTTCCTGCGTGACGCGCAACTGGTCGGGCGTGTCCTCATAGGCAAATCCCGCCTCCAGTTCGTGTTGCATAAAACTGTCGTGGCTGAAGGCAAAACCCTTCTCTTCGCGTCGACGGGAATAGAGCTTGATGAGGTCGCGGGCAATGTCCTTGATTTTCTTTTTGGTTCGCTCCTTGAGTTTGTCCCAGGCCCCCGTTCCGAGACGGCTCAGATGTGGCGGTTCACCCTCCTTACCTTTGTATTTCGACACCTTGTGGAGCGAATGGATGGAGACAAACACCACATCATCGTTTTGATACGTGAGTTTGATCATCTCCTGCATCGAACCGTCGGCACCCGCCACGCGCACCAGTCCGGCAAAGCGTCCCACTCCGTGGTCGATGTGTACAACATAATCGCCAGGTTCAAATTGCATCAGTTCTTTCAGCGTCAGCGCCATCTTGGCGTCGCGTGCATGGTCGGAGCGTAGGTTGTATTTATGGAAACGGTCGAAAATCTGGTGGTCGGTGAAGCAGGAAATCTTCAGGTCGTCGTCCGTAAATCCCTCGTGGATGGTGCGTTCAACGGCTGTGAAGTCCTTCACCTCGTTGTCGTCCCCGCGTCCCGCCATTTCCGTCAGGATATTTTGCAGACGGTCGGTTTGTTTCAGGCTGTCGGCCAATACGAAGAGGCGATTGCCAGCAGCTTTCAAGTTGCGCATGGAAGAGCGCACCAGTTCGAAATTCTTGTGAAACAGCGGTTGCGCCGTGATGTTGAAATGCAGGGTGGCCTGCGGTGTTCCCATCGGTTTGCTGCCGATTTCAATGCGCTGCAGTTTCGCCAGTTCGCGCACCACGTCGTCGCCCTTCGTGAGCATAAACTCGCGCGAGAGCCTTTCGTGGATTTCCGCTGCTTCCATTTCCGACGTCGCCTCTTGTTCCTGTAGGGCCTGGCGCGAGAAGCCTTCATCGTAGATTTTGTTGATGGCATCGCGTGTGAAACCGAGGTCGCGCACCACCAGAACGGTCTCTGCCGGAAGACACTCCGTGAAAGGCACGAGCGCCGAGGCTCCCTCTTCCACATCCGGCACCACCGTCACTTCCGTCTTCCTTTCTTTCGATAGCTGCGTCTGCACTTCAAACGTGCGGATGCTGTCGATGTCGTCGCCGAAGAAGTCGATGCGGAACGGCATTTCCGAGGAATAGGAGTAGACATCGAGAATGCTACCGCGCACGGCAAACTCGCCCGGCTCATAAACATAGTCGCAGCGGCGGAACCCCATGTCGAGGAGGCGACGGGTGAGTTCCGCGAGATCGTGGGCCTCACCTTCAGCAAGGGCAATCATCCCCGAACGGTAGTCCTGCACAGAAGCCACGCGCTCAGAGAGGGCGGCGGGATGCGTCACGATGTAGCAGGCATTTCCGCGTGAGAGGCGTCCCAGCACCTCCGTGCGTAAAATCTCGTTGGCCGCATCGCGCTGTGCGTATTTCACGGCGCGGCGGAAGGTGGAGGGATAGAACAACACGCGTTCGTCTCCCATCATCTGCACCAAATCGTGGTAGAAATAGCCCGCCTCTTCCTCGTCGTTCAAAACAAAAAGGAAGGGACGCTTTAGCGGCGCCTTGCAGGTCAAGGCGGCAAATATCATCGGTGTGGCTGAGGCGCGGAGCCCTTCAAGGTAGGTCTCTGCAATTTTTCCGTCTTTGGTCAGTTTTGCCAAAGCCGCCACCTGTGGATGGGCCGCAAAAAGCGGCAGAAGTTCGTCGAGTTTCATAAACGTGATGTGGATATGCGGAACCGCCCCTTTGCCAGAATACTTCCGTCGTTGGGCTTTCCGCAGTGCAAAGTTATGAATTGTTTTCTCCATTACAAAATCTCTCGTGCTTATCCTTTTCCGCACCAGTAAAAATGAAAGTGTAGATGTTATAAAGCCGAATAAAGTATTACGACATTAGAAATGTGCTGCCGAGAGTATTGCGCGTGTCCGAAAAATTGTCTACTTTTACCGACAAGTGGAAGAATCGTGTGAATTCTTGTATGCCTGAAAACTTTTTTTGTTTGGGTTTTAAGGGCTTCCACCTCTATTGTTAAAACGCTTTTGATAATCTGAAAAAAATAATTATAGACATGAGTGAAATTCTGTTTCTTGGCGGCTTCATCATCTTCATCGTTGCCATTTTGATTTTAGATATGCTCGTCATCGACCGAAAGGCACACGTGGTGTCTGTCAAGGAAGCCGGTTCGTGGACGGCTGTTTGGATTGTGCTTGCCTTGGCCTTTTCCGTTTTCCTCTGGTTTCACGGCGACATGGTACACGGCATAGAAAACATGCAAGACCTGCAGGCCGTGGCTTCCCGTTATGCCGCCCATTTAAAGCTCGACCCCAACGATTTCGAGGCGAGTCTGCAGCAATATCGCCATTACATGACCATCTCCTACATCTCTGGTTATCTGATTGAGAAGACCCTCTCGGTTGACAACCTTTTTGTGATGATGATGATATTCACGTCCTTCGGTGTGGGGAAAAACGAATACCAGCATGTGCTCAATTGGGGCATCCTCGGCGCCATCGTTCTCCGTTTCATTTTCATCTTCCTCGGTGCTGCCATCATCAGTCGCTTCGACTGGGTGTTGCTGCTCTTCGGCGCACTCCTTATATATAGTGGTGTGAAGATGTATGTCAACCGCAACAAAAAGGAGGAAATCAACGTGGAGAAACATCCGCTGGTACGTTTCCTCACAAAGACAGGGCGTATGCATCCGAAATTTGAGGGCGACAAATTCTTCATCCGCCAAACTGCCGTTGCCACAGATTCTGCCAGCGCCGCATCGTCCAACACCCTTCTGCGCAAGGGCAAATGGCTTCTCACCCCGCTCTTTGTCACCGTCCTGGTCATTGAGTTCAGCGATTTGATATTTGCCTTCGACAGCATCCCGGCGGTCTTCTCCGTTTCGCTCGACCCCTACGTCGTGTTCTTTTCCAACATCTTCGCCATCCTCGGTTTGCGTGCCATGTTCTTTTTGCTCGCAGCCATTGCCGACAAGTTCCGCCATTTGAAGACGGGCGTTTGCGTTTTGCTGATATTCATCGGCGCGAAGATGCTCGTTCATAAATACGTTGAAATCGACGCTGTCGTCTCCCTGCTCATCATTGTGGCTGTCTTGGCCGTCAGCATCGGTGCGTCGTTGCTGATACCGCAGAAAGAAAACGGCTCAGCAGAGATGCAGTGATTCGTTGTACTTGCCTTACGGCTCTATCCCTTTCACAAGTTTACCGAATCCCTTATAAAGTGGTTTGCCTTCGGCCGTAGGTAATGCTACTCGCGGCCGAGGGTAGCGCTACTCGCGGCCGAAGGTAATGCTACTCTCGGCCGAAGGTAGATGACCAAGTTAGGTCTCTGGAAAAACAAAAATCCCACCCGCTTTGAAGCAGGTGGGATTTTTTGTCTTTTGGGTTGTTTAGAAAAGTGGGGTTTAGGGCACCCCTTTGTCTGTTTATATTCCCGTTCTTCCTTTGCCGAAGTCTTCCGACAAGGGACGGTAGGTCAGAGAAAGAGCAGAGCCAAGCGGTAGGCCACGAAAGCCATGACGTAGGCAACGGCAGTGGTGTAGGCCGCTGTGAAGATGGCGTATTTCCATCGTCCGCTTTCCGAACGTATGGCAGCAATGGTTGCCATGCAGGGGAAATAGAGCAGAGCAAACACCAAATAGCTCAAGGCGGCGGCTGGCGTGGTGCCCGATTCGCGGATGGCTGCTGAGAGACTGGAGTCGGACGTGTTGCCGTCGGCATCTTCAGGAGCGTTGTAGAGCACGCCGAGCGTGCTGACCATCAGTTCTTTGGCTCCGACGCCAGAGAGGATGCCGACTCCCATACGCCAGTCGTAGCCCAGCGGTTTCACGATGGGGGAGATGGCGTGGCCAAACTGGCCGAGATACGATTGCTCCTGCTGTTGCGCCTTCGAAAGCTGGCTGTCTCCCATCGGGAAATATCCCAAGGCCCAGACAACGATGCTCGCCACGAGAATGATGCCGCCCATCTTGCGCAGATACTGGCGGCCCTTCTCCCATGTGTGGTTCAACACGCCACGCATAATGGGGCGGCGGTAGGGTGGCATTTCCATCACGAAATGGCTCTCTTCCGTGCGGTGGAAGAAATGGGTGAGCGTGCCAGCGGCAGCGAAGGCCACCAAAATGCCCAAGGCATAGAGGCAGAGCATCACGAGGGCGGCATGCTCTGGGAAGAAAGCTCCAGAGAGCACCGTGTAGACCGGAAGGCGGGCGGAGCACGACATGAATGGCAGTGTCATCATGGTGATGAGGCGGCTTTTGCGGCTGTCGATGGTGCGTGTGGCCATCACGGCGGGCACGTTGCAGCCAAAGCCCATCAGCATCGGAATGAAGGATTTGCCGTGGAGCCCGACGCGGCGGAGCAATGGGTCGGCCAAGACGGCTGTGCGGGCCAGATAGCCCGAGTCTTCGAGGATGGAAATGAAGAAATAGAGAATCAGGATGTTGGGGAGGAACACGATGACCGAACCGACACCGCCCAGAACGCCATCAATGAGCAGACTATGGATGATGCCGTGGGGAGAATTGGCGCTGGCCACGTCGGTGAGCCAGTCAATGCCCGCTTGCATCCAGTCCATGGGGTAGGCGCCGAGCTGGAAGGTGGCGTAGAAGATGAGCCCCATGATCACGAAAAACAGCAGATAGGCCAGCGGTGTGCGCACAAACCATTTGTCGGCCAACGTGGTGATGGCGGAGGCGCGGCCCTCGTGTAGTTCGTAGATGTCGTCGAGCACGTGGTGGATAGCCGCGTGTGGGTCGTCGGCCAGAGCCAGTGCCGAAGGTTGCATGGGCGTTGTCTCCTTTCCTTCCTGCTCTTCCTGCGTCAGTTTTTCAACAATACCAATGGCTTTTTTCATGACGTCGGGTACGCCGCCGCCGTTGCGGGCCGTTGTTTTGATGAGCGGCATGCCCAGTCTTTCCTGCAGGGCTTGGTCGTCGAGGTGGCAACCGTTTTTCTCAAATTCATCATAGAGGTTCAGCGCCCCCACCATGGGAATCCCCAGGCGTTGCAGCTGAAGCGTGAGCAGCAGGTTGCGCTCCAGATTATTGACGTCGAGCACATTGATGATGACGTCGATTTCCCCCTTCGCCAGTTCGTTGGCCACGTAGGCCTCCTCTGGGCTGAAGGCTTTGAGCGAATAGGTGCCAGGAAGGTCGATGACGCGCACGAGATGGCTGCCAACGGTGGTCCATCCCTCAACGCTCGAAACCGTCACGCCGGCATAGTTGCCCGTTCGCTCGTGGCCGCCGCATGAGGCGTTGAAGAAAGCCGTTTTTCCGCAGTTGGGGTTGCCAATCATGGCCAGTGTGATATATTTCTCGCCGATGTGTGAGGGCGTTGAGGGGCGCGGACCGCAGCATGGACATCCCGTGCATCCTGCGTGACATTGCTCAGCTCTGACGTGTCCTTGTTCGTTGGCGTGGCAGGTGGGTGT
>ULPP01008695.1_pt1 | contig 11044 bp, 10 predicted proteins | sample 1953531 | NCBI WGS metagenome assembly ULPP01 (sample SAMEA4835630, study PRJEB28245) | human gut metagenome | biome: gut microbiome; material: fecal sample | place: Denmark | collected 2008
CCAGTCAGTCAGACGTCCCAGCTCCTGTATGGTATCACCGTTATAGGCACCAAGATCCATATATACCTCGTTAGCCGTCGGCACAAGCAGTGAACTGATATCCTCCTCACGCTGCGTTTCGCATTCAAAAAGATAGCTTATCCTGCCGCTGAGCTTATAGTTAAGCGTATCTGCAAAAACTCTGCGCGACTGTTCATCCGCAAGTCTGTCGTAAACATACGCCAACTGCTCTTCGTAACGCTGCAGCCAGGCTGCGCTTACAGTTTCTTCCTCGTCAAAAAGCGGTAGATGCGGTGCAACCACCTCCTGCTCTGCAGCCAGCTGCGCAAAGCGCTCCAGCACCTCCGGTCTTTCGCTGGCAAAGGCGATAACAACCAAAAGGTCATTGCCCAGACGTGCGCGCAGCGCATCATAGCGTTCCACCGTAAAGCCGCGGAACTGCTGTCCGCGGACGAACTCGTCACTGGCAAACACGCCCTGCACCTGCACTTCGTTTGCTTCGCACCAGTCAATAATTTTATCGGCTCCGTTGCCCATTCCGTAAAGCACTATCGGCTTTTTTGTCTGTTGCAGAAGCTCCCAGACACTTAGCGTTTCCTGCATAAAATTTAACATAGCACTACCTCTTTCCGTCTAATCCTCTATTTCAGATAGCTACAGCTTACCCATTTAACTATTTCGTTCGATTTTTATTATACACTATCTTAGCTAGTGACGTTAAGAACTAAATGTGTTAAAATAAGAGTAATCGAAATGTTACATCTAATACTGATGGAGGTTATAAAAATGTCACTGCTGGAATCTGGAGAAAATTACTTGGAAACTATCTTAGTTCTGACCAAACGCAATGGCAGCGTACGTTCTATCGACATTGCGGAGGAAATGAATTTTACAAAAGCCAGCGTCAGCCGCGCTATGAGCATTCTTAAACGTGATAACTATATTATCATGGAACCTGACGGCCGCATCCTGCTTACCAAGGATGGTCAGAAAAAAGCTACTGCCGTCTACGACCGTCACGTAACCCTCACCCGTTTCATCAACGAGGTTCTGGGCGTAGACGAGGAAATTGCGGAAAAGGATGCCTGCCGCATCGAGCATATTATCAGCCCGGAAACCTTTGCAGGCATTAAGGGCATGCTTAAGGATTAATTTGCTATAAGTTTTCAAGAGGTCCGCTATGAAAAAATCAGTCTTTTCCCTGCTTACATTCATTATGCTGCTCTGCGTCAGCATTTCCTGCTTCGCTAATCAGCCCTATAAGCATCCTGATTACAATCTGCGTACAGTCAAAGAAATTCATATTACAAGAATTGATAATCTTGAAGGCGAACCCTCACGCAGCTTCAAATCTGACGAAAACGTCGAAACCAAAGTACTTGCCGCTGTTTTGCAGGCTGCCGGCAAACAAAAGCTGATTGCTACAGATGAAACGCAAAAGCCGCTGCCTGAGTATCACAATGATAATAATACCGGCCGTAAAGCCTTTGCGCCCCGAGATTTAGAAATGCGCATTACTGTTAATCATTGCGGCTACAGTGTAGTTGCCGTTCCCGGTCATTTTGAAGATTACACTACTCAGGAAACACATTACTATTATGACAAAGACGGCAAGCGCCACTACTGGACGGAGGATGTTGTCCGTCAGCGCTGGGTACCGGAAAGCTTTCACCCGTATGCGCAGCTAAGCCTGATTTACAACTTTTATGATTTGTCTGACGGTACACTTGTGGCCTCCTTCAGCGACAGCCGCAGCCGCGAATACGAAAACGACCCGGCAGACGGCATGCTTAACCGTTCTCTGAAGGACTGCTTCAAAAAAATCTTCAGGAAATAATACTGCAACAGACTGCTGATAACAGCAGTCTGTTTTTTTGCCATAACTGCATAATAGCAATTCTTATTATTTTTGTTGACATATCAACTATAAGTGATATAATACAAAGAAGTAAGGTTTATAAAACAACCTTCTACTATTTTTGATGATTATGAATTTCAAAGGAGTGCTTTCAAAATGAAAAGTCTGAAAAAATTTGCTGTTGCATCTATGACTTGCGCTGCCCTCTTAGGCTTTGCTGCTACCAGCCATGCCGCATACCAACTGAACGACGAAGTTAAAGACGCTACCCCGGCTCTGCTTATGGCATCCCAAATCGGCGTAAAAACCAATGTTAATCCGGCTCTGGCAAACCTGCCTGACAAAGACGCTATCGTTGTAATGAGCTTCGGTACTACCTTTAAAGACAGCCGTGCTAAAACTATTGAAGCAACTGTAAACTCTATTAAAGCTGCTCATCCCGGTGTAAAAGTAGTTACCGCTTTCACCTCTCATATTATTATTGACCGTATCAAAGCTCATGAAGGTCTCACCATCCCGACACCTGAACAAGCTTTGGCTCAACTGAAGGCTGAAGGTTACACCCGTGTTGCTCTGACCTCTCTGGATATTATTCCGGGCATGGAATATGCATACAAAGATGCAGTTTATAACCTGCATAAAAACGACTTCAAGAAAATGACCTTCGGTACTCCGCTGATGTACTGGCAAGGTCAGGAAGGCCAAGCTGACGATATTACCGAAACCATGAAAGCAGTTTCTACTCAATTCCCGAAACTCGGCAAAAAAGATGCTGTTCTGATCATGGCTCATGGTACTCCGCATCCGTCCAATGCTTACTATGCAGTAATGCAAGACCGTCTGAATGAGCTTGGCTACACCAACGCTTACATCTTCTCCGTAGAAGGCTGGCCGCATCTGGACACCGTTACTCCGCAACTGAAAGCTAAAGGCATTAAGAACGTAACTCTGATGCCGCTGATGATGGTTGCAGGCGACCATGCTAATAACGATATGGCCGGTGACGAGCCCGATTCCTTTAAATCTCAACTTGAAGCTGAAGGCTTCAAGGTTAACACCTATATCCACGGCCTGGGCGAAAACGCAGCAGTACAAAAACTGTTTGTTGAAAGAGCAAACGATTCTTGGGATGCTCTGCAAGCTAAATAATTTAATTAACAAGTAATTCATTTCTTTCACACCTTTTTACTCTCCGTCCGCTTTTCAGGGCGGAGAGTATTTTTATAATATAAATTAATTCAGGAAGAAGAGGTGCTACAGATGGATAGCAAAAAAGCTCTGGTGGTTATCAGCTTCGGCTCCACCTTCGACGAAACCAGAACCCACGATATCGGCGGCATTGAACAGGCCTTGGCCGCAGCCTTCCCTGCCTATGACCAGTACCGTGCCTTTACCTCCGTAATTATCCGCAAACGTCTGGCTGAACGCGGTATTAAAATCGACGATACGGAAACAGTGCTGCAAAAGTTGGCAGACGCAGGCTACGAAGAAGTAGTATTGCAGCCGACACATCTGCTGCACGGCGAAGAATTCGAACAGAAGATTCTCAGCCTCAAGGATAAATTTACCGCTAAATTCCAAAAAATTATTATCAGCCAGCCTCTCATCGTTAACGAAGAGGACTATAAGCTGGCAGCAGCAGCTATTGCCGTCCAGGTTCCTCCCTTAGCGCCGGGCGAAGGCGTAGTCCTGATGGGCCACGGTACTCCGCGCAACAATAACAAAGCACATGGCTATACCTATGTTAAGCTGCAGGAAATCTTTGATTCTATGAAATTCCCTGTTATTGTAGGAACAGTAGAAGAAGAGGATACTCCTAATTTCGAAGCTGTCCTCAAAAAGCTGCAGGAGCGTAAATACAAGCATGTACATATGTATCCCCTGATGGTTGTTGCCGGCGACCATGCCAACAACGATATGTACAGCGACGAGGAAGACAGCTGGAAGACTCAGATTGAAGCTTTAGGCATCAAAACAACCGGTCATCTGTGCGGTCTTGGCCGTTCCAAAGCTATTCAGGCTATTTATATCCAACATGTTTTACGCGTTTTGTCTTTAGAAGATTGACATTTATTAATAATTAACTAAAAAAACCTGCATTCTGTCCCCTTCGCGGGGAATATTGCAGGTTTTTTTATTGCTTAATACAACAAAGTTATGCTATAATGGAATTGCCTAAATTTTTGTAAAATAAATTCATAAGAGAAAGGGATGATGAAAATTGGGTATTGTTATTTCTGCAATTATAACGTTTTGGGTTGGCTATTTGATTTACAAAAAGTACAAACCACAGCCTGTGCTCTTCATGGGCGGTATTATCATGATGTATATCGCTGCTATGCTGGGTTACAGCCAGATTTTAGGAGCTAAGGCTACAACAGGCTCCGTAATTTTCGATGCCTTTGAATTTATCCGCGCAACCTTCAGTTCTAATGTCGGCAAGCTTGGCCTGAACATTATGTCTGTAGGCGCTTTTGCTAAATATATGGATAAAATCGGCGCTTCCCGCTCTTTAGTACGTTTAACCATCAAACCGTTGATGGCTTTAAAATCTCCCTATCTGGTAATGAGCGGCACCTGGATTATCGGCATGCTCATCGGCCTGTGCATCAACAGTGCCTCCGGTCTGGCAATGCTGCTGATGGTAACCATGTTCCCCATCCTGTTGGGCTTGGGCGTAAGCCGTCTGTCCGCAACCGCTGCTGTAGCAACCACTCTCTGCTTCGACTGGAGCCCCAGTGATACCGGTACCATCCTCTCCGCCGAAACCGCAGGCGTTGACCCTGTAGTTTACTGGAGCCATTATCAGGTTCCTATCGTTGCTGTAGCCTTTGTAGTTGTAGGCGTTCTGCATTACCTGACTCAGAAATATATGGATAAACGCGACGGCCATATCGTGCAGCCGATGCAAGTTGAAAAAATTGAAGAAGAAGCAGATAATGCACCGATGTGGTACGCTATCCTGCCGGTAATTCCTCTGGCATTGATTCTTTCCTTCAGCTCTCTCTGGATTACCACTATTAAGATGAATATCGTTATGGCTATGTTTATCGGCCTGACTATCGGTGTTATTTGCGAATACGCCCGTTGGCGTGACGGCCATAAGGTTCTGGGCGATATTCAGACCTTCTTCGATGGCTTAGGCATGCAAATGGCTAACGTTATTACCCTGGTTGTAGCAGGTCAGACCTTTGCTAATGGCCTCGTATCCATGGGTGCTATCACCACTCTTATCGACGGCAGTAAAAACTTAGGCTTCGGCCCGATGGCTATGATGCTGGTTATGGTAGCAATTATCGCTGTATCCGCAATTGTTATGGGCAGCGGCAATGCTCCCTTCTTCGCATTCGCCGCACTTACTCCGGCAGTTGCAGCGCACAGCGGCCTGCACCCGGTACTGATGCTGCTGCCGATGCACTTTGCAGCTTCTATCATGCGTAACTGCTCCCCGATTACCGCAGTTATCGTAGTATCCTCCGGTATGGGTGGCGTTTCCTCCTTTGATCTGGTAAAACGCACTGCAATCCCCATGGCCGGCGCTATGATCGTTACCATCGGTATGACCTTCTTCTACTACTACACCGGTTGGTAAGAAGCAAGTACCTTTAACTGTTAAGTAAAAATTTACAGTATTATAACCCCCGCTGTTCCACGTTCGGGAAACGCGGGGGTTTAATAAATTCTGAAAGGAGTTTTCTCTATGTTTATCTGTGATTGTCACTGCGATACCCTTACCGAATTATATAAGAAAGGCACCAGCCTTTATGCAAATGACCAGCATTTTGACATTCAGCGTCAAATCGCTCTCGGCGGCGGTCTGCAATTCTGTGCTATCTTCGTACCCACACACGAATTCCGTTATTACGGCGGCCTGCGCTACACCCTGCAGCTGCTCGACAAATACCTGCAAGAGGTAAAGAAGCTTCTCGCAGACGGTATTGACGTGCTGCAGGTGCTCACGAAAGAGGATGCTGCCGATGTGCTCAACCACAAGGCTGCAACTCTGCTCGCCATTGAAGAGGGCGGCGCTATCGACGGCAGTCTGGAAGCACTGCGTTGCCTCTACGCCTTAGGCGTGCGCGCTATGACACTCACCTGGAGCAACCGCAACGATATCGCTGATGGTGTCAACGAAGAAAGCAGCGGCGGCGGTCTCACCGTTTTCGGCCGCCAGGTAGTTGCTGAAATGAACAAGCTCGGTATGCTGGTTGACGTTTCCCACATCGCACCCGCAGGCTTCTGGGATGTTATCGAGACCAGCAGCAAGCCCATTATCGCAACTCATTCCAATGCCAAGGCTCTTTGCCCGCATCCGCGTAACCTGGATGACAAGCAGATTTTGGCAATCAACGAAAATGACGGCCTCATCGGTGTTACCTTTGCCGGTCAATTTTTGGAGCACGATTACAACGATGCCTGCATCGAAAGTATTTACCGTCACATCGACTATATGCTGAACCTCATGGGCAATGATGACCATATCGGATTCGGCAGTGACTTTGACGGCATCAGCCATCCGCCCTACAACCTCCACGGCGTGCAGGATTACAGCGCAGTGTATGAATATCTTTCTAAAAAATACAGCGCCAGCACCGTTGAAAAAATTACCCATAAAAACGTGCTGAATCTGCTGCAAAAGGTACTGTAAAAAAACACCTCTCATGCATTAACGCACACTAAAAAGCCATACCTCGCTAAGCAAATTGCTTAGCAGGGTATGGCTTTATTTATTGCCTAAATCTGCTTATTTCTTTTTGGTGCTGCTCTTAGCTTTAGCATCATTAGCATTGGCTATCTGCGCCCAATCACGCAACATATCAACACAGGCTGCGGCATAAGCTCCGGCACTGCCAAAGGCACCTGCATCCTGAGTATACAGACGGAAAACCTGGATATCGTCATAATAGATATCTGCCGTACTGCCGTTGTCATAAACCACAAAATGGTTGGGGTTTACAGGTCCGCGCTGACGCACGTTCCACAAGCCGCCCGCGAGCATATAGGCACGATATTTACCCTTGGTATTACCAATGCTCTGACTTACGTTAAAGCTCCAGTTGCCCTCGGTAACAGTCGCATGGTCATCGTCTTTAACAACAACATCCGGATGAATGTTATATTCCTTCAGCTGCTTCATAACACGTTTTACACGTTCCTCCGGCTCGGGATGGCTGCTGAACAGACCGTATTTGGCACCGCCGCCCTGCTTGGACAAATCATCCAGCTTCCACACGGTAATCAGCATACTGTAAGGGTTATAGCCTGCCGCAATGCTGTTTTTTACGCCTTCCTTGTCGGCACCGCGCTCATCTGTACGGCTGTAGCCGGCAAACAACGCCTGCTGCGCTGCCTGCACAAGTCCCATGCCCTGTCCGCGGGTAGCAGCTATCAGAATCAGTGAGGTCCACATCTGCTTTTCAATCGCATTTACCGTATGCTTTTTGGCTACGTGTCCCACCTCATGGCCAAGGACACCGGCCAGCTCCATGTCTGTCGGCATGTAGTCAATCAGTCCCTTATACACATAAACAAAGCCGCCGGGACAGGCCAAGGCATTGACCTCATTGTTGTTAAGCACCTTGAAGGAAAAGGTAATATCATCACGTCCGCAAACCTTCGCCAGTCTTTGGCCGATGCGGTTAACTCTTTCCTGCAGCGCAGCATCCTGCGACACGCCGTATTGAGCCTCCAGCTGGTTAGCTGTCTGCTGGCCCATTTCAATTTCCTGCTCTCTGCTGATTAAGCCTGCTTCTGCAGGATTAACGCCTACAAACAGGCAGCAGGCAAAAACAAATGTCATAAAAAGCTTTAATATTTTCCTCATATCGGCCTCCTGCTTCATAAACACACTACAATCAAAAATCTTAGATTGCGCCCTCTTCATGCAAAGCGCTGATTTCATTATCATTATATCCCAGTTCCTGCAAAATATCCAGCGTATGTTCGCCGAGCTTAGGTGCTCTCATGCGGATGGTACTTGCATCCTCACTGAATTTCACCGGACCGCCGATATACTGCAATTTGCCCAAGTCACTATCAGCCTCCTGCAGAATATGCTCCTGCGCCGTCAGCTCACTGTCCAGCGCTTCCTCCAGACTGCATACAGGCGTTACGCAAAATTCTGCGCCACCGATAAGCTCCAGCCACTCTTGCTGAGTTTTAGCAGCAATTTTAGCAGCTACAAGCTGCTGCAGCTCCTCCTCATGAGCAAAATCATATTGACGTTTTTCCAGCTCCGGACATTCAATCAAATTGCAAAAGCGCTGCCAAAACTTAGGCTCGATAGTACCAACTGTCAGATATCTGCCATCTGCGGTACGATAAATATTATAGTAATGCGCTATACGGCCAAAAGGCTTTTCACCGGTCTCTCTGCAGCCCCACAAAGCACTGATGCCCGTCACCTGCATAGACAGGGCCGTAGCGTATAAATTAACATCGAGCCACTGGCCTTTTCCTGTACGCTCGCGCGCCAGCAGCGCCATAGAAATAGCACTCAAGGCATTCAAACCACTGCCTACAGCGCTCACCTGCACTTCGGATACACAGGCTCTGCCGACATCATCAAGATTGTTTAAGCCTGCCAGCCCCACAACATTCAAATCATGCGCCGGCTTATGCGATTCCTGGCCGAAGCCGGTAATAGAGCAATACACCAGACGCGGATTGATTTTATGCACGCTTGCATAATCCAGTCCATAACGCGCCAGATATCCCGGACGGAAGCCCTCCAGAAAAACATCGGCCTCCTGCAGCAGCTTCAGCAGCAAATCACGTCCGCCGTCCTTTTTAAGATTCAAGGCAACACCTCGCTTATTGCGGTTCAGCATCAAATGCCAATAGCTCATGCCTTTAGTTTTTTCAGGCCAAAAGCAACGCGTCGCATCACCCTGCAAATCCTCAATTTTGACAACATCCGCACCGTAATCACCCAGCAGCATACCGCAATACTGTCCCGGCAGCCACTTGGAAAAATCAATAACCTTAATACCTTCTAACAAAGCCAAATTTATCACTCCTGTTCTGCTTAATAAGCTTTTATATTCTGAAAAATTTTCTTATGAATTTATTCAGATATGTTCACAAAACACCTATTTAAATGCTATAATATAGTTATATCATTGTTAGCCACACACAACTTTCATATGGAGGTTTTTATATGCAAACCCGCAAGCTGACATCAGCAGCGCTTCTGATTGCCATCGGCACACTGAGCGCACATTTAATTTATATTCCTGCAGGTGTTTCCAAATGCTTCCCTGTGCAGCATGCCATCAATGTTATGAGTGCGGTTCTCCTGGGACCTGATTACGCCGTTGCTATAGGCTTTATTATTGCCTGTCTGCGCAACATGCTTGGCACAGGCTCACTGCTGGCTTTCCCCGGCAGTATGATTGGTGCAGCCCTCGCCGGACTGGCCTACAGCCGTTACAAAACCTTGCCGGCAGCTATGGCCGGTGAAATTTTCGGCACCGGTATCATCGGTGGCTTCGTCGCCTGGATTTTGGCTACTCTGCTTTTAGGCAGCAAGGCTGTAGCCTGGTTCTTTATCCCGCCGTTTTTGGTAAGCACCATCGGCGGCAGCATTATTGCCTGCCTGCTGCTCAAAACCGGTTTCTTTAAACAGCTTAGCAGCAAAGAAGGTAAGTAAGATGAACTTCGGCGAAATCGTTAACCTCCTTCTTTATGCCTTCAGCGGCATTTGCTTCGGAGCCTTTGCCTCACGCTACAGCGTTTTCAGTGCGCTGCACATTAAAAGCAAATGGCAGGAGGAAGGCATCAGCTGTATTTTCGGCTGCTTGCCGCAGCTGCTCTTTCTCAGTGTAAGCTTTTTCCTTTTTCCGACGTGGTTTATCAGCAAGACTCCTACCGGAGGCTTCTTTTATTACGCAGTACTCGCATTCTTTTTCAATAAAGGTCTGCGCTTAAACAATAAAAAGTAAAGTAGGTGAAAAAATGACACACATCCACAATCATGCCTTGCCTCTCCCCGGCAACGATGACGAAAAATATATCCAGCCTATGGCAGATATTTTTAAAGTTCTCAGCGATCCCACACGTATCCGCATTCTCTCCCTGTTAGCACACGAGGAAATGTGCGTTACCTGCATTGCCGATGCCCTTGGTATGACTCATTCCGCTATTTCGCATCAGCTGCGTCTGCTGCGTGCCACCAACCTGGTAAAATTTACCAAGGATGGCAAAGAAGTTATCTATTCTCTGGATGACAGCCATGTGCTCAGTCTCTTTGACCAGGCACTGGACCATGTAAAACATAAGGTTTTATAATGCTGATTGGCGCTGTAAAAGCGCCAATTTTTTTATGCCTTTAAAGCGTACCTCTCCATTGCCGGATAATCTCACTCTTATAGACCGAGGTCCAGCTTAAATCATCTACCGGCACGCGGACATTACCTATAAGCTCCCTACGGCCATCATTATAGGGATATTTTTTTACATGCCACATATAATGATACCCGTTAGCAGGCAACAGCTCTACGCCCGCATCACTCATCAGATAGTCTAAGAAGGCACGCGCCTGATCGGGATGCGCTGCGCTGCGCATAATCGCTGCACCGGTAAGCATCGTACGGTTGGCATCCTTCACCACTGTCGCAAACAGGTGGCGGTGACGTGCTTCCATCTGCAAAGCATAATCCAAAGGCACTATAGCAACGGTTTTTTTACCGATATACACAAGGTCTACCGCCTCGCCGAAGCCCTTGGTATACACCGGCTGCTGCGAATTAAGCTTGGCTGCATAAGCCATAGCCTGCTCCTTGCCGCGCATCTGCCAAATGCTTGTAATCATGCCGAAGCTTGCTCCGCCAAGATCAAAGTCGGCAATCGCCAGCTCATCCTTAAGCTGCGGTGCCAAAAGCTCATCCCAGGTTTCCGGAGCATACAGACCGTAGGCATGCAGATTATTTTTGTTACTCAGCAATGCAATATAGCTCAGATACAAGCTTGTCCATTGACCTGTGCGGTTGCGCAGCTCTGCCGGTACCTTATAGGATTCCTTGGCAATATACGGCTGCAGAATATGCTGCTCATCCGCCATGAAGTATTCCTCACTCGTACCGCCCAGCCAGACATCAAACCTGTGCTTGCGCAGGTAATCCAAGCGTTCCTGCTGTGTGCCTCCGGGCAGATAGCTTATATTTACTTTTACACCTGCAGCCTTGC
>ULPP01002566.1_pt1 | contig 11026 bp, 9 predicted proteins | sample 1953531 | NCBI WGS metagenome assembly ULPP01 (sample SAMEA4835630, study PRJEB28245) | human gut metagenome | biome: gut microbiome; material: fecal sample | place: Denmark | collected 2008
ATATTGTTATAGTTGGTAAACCTATTGTAAAATGTAATTTTTGAGTTTTGTGTCTAAATGCATACATTCCTGATATTGTTCCTATTCCACCACCTAAAACTGTTATTATGAAGATTGTCTTTTCTGGAATTCTCCATTTTCCTTTTTTGGCTTTTTGTTTATCTATGTACATTACTAAAAATCCAATTATATTTATTATTATTAAATATATTATTATATTTTGCATTGTAAATATATTTTTTATATCTGCCATTTTATTTCTCCTTATTTTTTAAAAATCAAAATATGCATATTTTAGGGTTTTATAATTTAGGCATTTTTGAATTTCTTCTTTTGCCTTTGTAGAAATTTTATCTATTCTTGTATATTTTCCATTATCATTTATTAATGGATTTATGTATCTTATTTTTGTTCTTATACTTTTACAATATTTGTTTTCTTGATAGTTTTCACTTTCATAGATTTTTGTGGTGTTTTCCCATTTTTTAAAACTTTCAGAAATATTATCATATTTGCAGTTTTCTATTTTTTGTATTATTTCTTTTTCTGATAAATTATATAAATCATTTTGTTTTATTAAATTTTGATTATACATTTTTTTAATTATATCTGATAAAAATTGCATTGATAATTTTGTTTTACTGTCCATATATGAAATAGATAATGTACTCATATTTTTGATAAATTTTTCTGTTATAGATATATCTTTAAATCCTAATTCTTCTATTCCATCTTCATTTTTTTGTACTTCTATATTTTGATATATTTCTCTAACTTCTTCTAAATCCCATAATTTTTTCCTTACTCCCAATCCATTTGAAAGAGTATATTCTAGTCTATCACTTGAAAGTTTCGGTGTATCATTATCTGCAATTGGGTATATGTGATAATTATTTACTTCTTCTATTTTTATTCCATCTCTATCAAGTAATTGCATAATTTGTTTTGAATTACTTATTATTTTAGTTGTTAATTCTTCTGTTGATTCTTGTTTTTCGTAATCTCCATTTAAAAAGTCTATAGTATGTTTAAAGGCTGGTGTTGCTATATCATGGAATAATCCTGAAAGTGTTTGTTTTTTATTTTTTGTAAAATTCCAAATTATTAATGCAACTGCTACACTATGGTCCAAACTTGAGTACCATAGTGTAATTTCTGGAAATAATTTTGAATAGTATGTACCACAAGATACACTTATTCCAGCTTGTTTTTGCATTTCTTTTGTTTCTATATATTCTTCTAAAAATTCTGGTATTTCTGGTGATAGTATTTTAAAATATTCTTTTATTTTTTCATTTAAATTTTCAAAATATTTTGCCATTTTTTCTCCCTTTTTTAGTATTAGCCAAATAAACTTAATTGATTACTTTGACTCATTCCTTCTAAACATCCAAATTGTTTTAGTAGTTCTGCACCTGATGCGCCTATTTTAGCTCTTATTTTTAGGTCATCTATTGACATGAATTTTCCATCTTTTCTTGCATTTACAATTCCTTGTGCTGCTACTGTACCAAATCCTGGTATACTATTTAATGGTGGTCTTAATTTATTGTCTTGTATTTTGAATTTGCTAGCTTCTGATTCGTAAATGTCAACTGGTAAAAATTCAAATCCCCTTTCATACATTTCTAATACTATTTCTAAATCATCATACATATCTAACTCTGCTTTTGTTGCTTCTTTCTTTTGGTTTTTCATTTCTATTTCTTTCATCTTGTTTTTTACTTTTTCTTTTCCAAATATCATGTATTGTGCATCAAAAGCTTTGGCTCTTATAGAATAATATGCTGCATAATATGCTAGTGGTATGTGTACTTTGAACCATGCTATTCTAAAGGCATTTGTTACATATGCTGCTGCATGGGCTTTTGGAAACATGTATTTTATTTTTTCACATGATTTTATATACCAGTCTGGTACATCATGTTCTTTCATTAATGGTATGTATTCATCTTTCCATTTTGGTTCTTTTCCTTTTGCTACTTTTCCCTTACGTACTGCTTCCATTATTTTGAAGGATTTATCTGGTGGTAATCCTTTTTTTATTAAATATATCATTATATCATCACGACAACATATTGCTTCTTGAAGTGTTACTACTCCTTGTTCGATTAAGGTTTGTGCATTTCCTAACCATACGTCTGTACCATGCGATAGTCCTGATAGACGTATTAATTCATCGAAGGTTGTTGGTTTTGTGTCCAAAAGCATCCCTCTTGCGAATTTTGTTCCGTATTCTGGTATTCCATATGTTCCTACTTCTGAGTGTATTTGTTCTGGTGTTACTCCTAGTGCTTCTGTTGAATTGAAGATTGACATTGTTTCTTTATCGTCTAGTGGTATGTCTGTTGGAGCTATTCCTGTTAAGTCTTGTAACATACGAATTACCGTCGGGTCATCGTGTCCTAGTATATCTAGTTTTAATAAGTTTCCATCTATTGAGTGATAATCAAAGTGAGTTGTTATAATGTCTGAATTTGGGTCATCTGCTGGATGCTGTACTGGTGTGAATTCATATATTTCTCTACCTTTTGGTACAACTATAATTCCTCCAGGATGTTGTCCTGTTGTTCTTTTTATTCCTGTACATCCTACTGATAATCTTTGCATTTCTGCTCTATTCATTGGTATTCCTCTATCTTCGAAATACCCTCTTACATAACCATATGCTGTTTTGTCGGCTACTGTACCAACTGTTCCTGCTTTGAAGGTTGTTCCTTTTCCAAATATTACTTCTGTATATTTGTGTGCTTTTGCTTGGTATTCTCCAGAGAAGTTTAAGTCTATATCTGGTTCTTTGTCTCCATTAAATCCTAAGAATGTTTCAAATGGTATGTCCATTCCATCTTTTGTTAGTTTGTGTCCACATTTTGGACAATCTTTGTCTGGTAAGTCAAAACCGTTTCCAACACCATAGTCTTCAAATTCTGAATATTTACAATTTGGGCATCTATAATGTGGTTGAAGTGAGTTAACTTCTGTTATACCTGTCATAAATGCTGCAAGTGATGAACCAACTGAACCTCTGGAACCAACTATGTATCCATCTTCATTTGATTTCCATACTAGTTTTTGAGCAATTATATACATAACCGAATATCCATTACTTATGATTGAATCTAGCTCTTTGTCTAGTCTATCTTGTACTATTTTTGGTAGTGGGTCTCCATATAATTCATGTGCTTTTTTATATGCAATGTTTTTTATATCTTCTTCACAACCTGGAATGTGTGGAGGACATTTTTCTGGAGATATTGGACTTATTTGTTCACACATATCTGATATTTTATTTGTATTTGTTACTACTACCTCATATGCTTTTTCTTCTCCAAGATATTCAAATTCTTTTAACATTTCCTCTGTTGTTCTTAAATATAATGGTGCTTGATTGTCTGCATCATCGTATTTTTGCCCCGCTTCTAGAATTCTTCTATATATTTCATCTTGTGGGTCCATAAAGTGAACATCACATGTTGCAACTACTGGTTTATTTAATTTTTCTCCTAATGCAACTATTTTTCTATTTATATCTCTTAAATCTTCCTCATCTCTCATTATTCCATTTCTTATTAAGAATTGGTTATTTCCTATTGGTTGAATTTCTAGGTAATCATAGTCTTGTGCTATTTCTTCTACTTCTTCATCTGGTCTACCTTGTTCTATTGCTTGATATAATTCTCCTGCTTCACATGCACTTCCTAATATCAATCCTTCTGAATATTTTTTATATAAACTTTTTAATATTCTTGGTTTTCTATAAAAATAATCCAAATGTGAAAATGATACTAGTTTATACAAATTTTTTAATCCTACATAATTTTTTGCTAAAATTATAGCATGATATGTTTTTAATTTTTTATATTCTTCTGCTTTAGCTGCTGGGTCTGCTGCAACTTCATCTATGTCTTCTAATTTTTTAGCTCCTTTTTCTTTTAACATATCTATCATTACATTAAATACTTTTACAGTTGTATCAACATCATCTAAAGCTCTATGTGCTACTTCTACTTTTATTCCTAAATTTTCAGCTATTTTTCCTAATTTATATTTTTTATAATCTGGGAATAGGTCTTTTGCTAAACTTAAGGTATCTAAATATGAGTAGTCAAAGTCATAACCTAATCTTTTTGCATTTTGTTTTAAAAATCCTACGTCAAAATTTGCATTGTGTGCTACAATTACTGTGTTTTCTTGGTCTCCTAAAAATTCTAACATTTTTGGAAATACTTGTTCTATTGTTTCTGCATCTTTTACCATTTCATCTGTTATGTTTGTAACTTCTGTTACTCTCTCTGGTATGTGTCTTTCTGGATTTACAAAACAACTAAATTCATCTATTACTTCTTTGTTTTTTACTTTCATTATTCCTATTTCTGTAATTCTATCATTTGTTGCAGAAAATCCTGTTGTTTCTAAGTCTAAAACACAATATGTTGCATCTATGTCTTGTCCTTTTCCATTATATATTGATTTTGTATTGTCTGGTGCTAAATATGCTTCAACACCATATATTATTTTTATATCTGGATTGTCATCCCCTACTAAATGATATGCTTCTGGGAATGCTTGTACAACTCCATGGTCTGTAATTGCAATTGATTTCATTCCCCATTTTATAGCTCTTTTTATTAAATCCTCTGCTGATGTTACTGCATCCATTTGGCTCATTTTTGTATGCATATGTAATTCTACTCTTTTTACTTCTGCATTATCTTGTCTTATTTCTTTTTTTACGCCGTTTCCTTCAATTATTGTATTTGCCATAACAGTTAATTCATTTGAGAATGAATCCATTTGGGCATTTCCTTCAATTTTTATTCCTTTTACTTTTCCTAATCTTTTAATTATTTTCTTTGCTGATTCTTTTGGTAAGAATGCTTTACATGTCATTGTGCTTGAACCATCATATAAGTCAAAGCTTAATAAAGTTTTTCCATTTTTCAATTCTCTGTCTTCCATATAGATTATTTCACCATCAAGTGAAACTTGTCCATCATCAACACCTAAGTCTGCAACTTTTACAAGTGGTGCTGTAATGTTCATATTTTTTCCTAATATTAATGGTGTGTCTTCATCTGCTTCTTCAGGCATTTCTGGGACATCGGTTTCTGTTTCTATTATTGTATTTGATATTACAGTAATATCTCCTGCATATGTATCAAGTCCAGCTTTTCCTACTGTTTTTATTGCTTTTGCATTTTTTATTTTTTCTGTTATTTCTTGTCCTTCTTTTGCATCTTTTGCAAATGATTTACAAGTTATTACTCCTGTTCCATCATATAATTCGTATATAATCATGCCTTTTCCTGATTTTGTTTCTCTACATTCACAAGTTACTATTCTTCCTTCTAAGGTTACTCTTCCATCATTTGCTGTAATGTCTTTTATTTTAATATGTTTTTCTTTTGCTTTTGATGGTTTTCCCATTATATAGTTTTCTGCTGGTATATTTCCTTCTTGTGGTATATCTTCAGGCATTTCTCCTGCCATTCCTTCTGGTATGTATATATCTCCATCTTGTGGTGGTATATAGTCTGGGTCATTATATTCTTGTTCTTTATTATGTTTTTCTTCTTTATTTTCTGGATTATATGAACACATTTCTTCTATTGTCTTTTCTTCTAGTTCTTTCATCTTTTTTTCGTAAGCTTGTTCTTCTTCTTTTTGCAATACTTCTTCTAGTTCGATTTTGTATTCTTTTCCAAATAATTTTTTTATTACATTTTCAAGTTCAACATCAGTTTTTTTGGCTCTTAAAAAGTCTGCACCTCTTATGTGCATTTTTACGTGAATTATGTTTTTCTCTAGTTCTACAGTGCTTTTCATTAATAACATTGGTTTCATTAATGGATATTTATGTGCCATATAGCATATAATATTTCTCCATTCATCATCAACTCTTTTTAATTGCACTCCTTCTAGATATTGAATTCTCATGTCTATATTTTTGAAGCCAAATCTTTCTAATAGGAATTTTTCGAAATACCATATTTCTTTTACTTCTATATATTCATCTGATTTTATTGTGATTCCAAGTGTATTGGTCTTTTTTATTACATCTAAGTTTAATATTTCTGCTTCTATTATGTTTGCTCTTGCTTGATAGTCACTAAATATTTCTTTTACTTTTCTTGCTTTATTTTCTGACATTGTTTTTTGCTCCTTTAGTATGTATTTTATCACAATTATTATTATAAAAAAAGCGAACAATAGAAAATATTTTAATTCTTCACTTTTGTCCATCCATAGTCCGTTTTATTAATATTTTTTATTAAACTCATTGCATTTGTCCTTTAGCTTTTACTTGTACTTTCGTTTATACTATCCATTATGTCTTTACATTCTTTCCAACTTATAACTTTTAATATTTCATAATCCTTTGCTAATTTTTTAGCTATTTCTTTAGTATTATCAGTTGATTCTAAATCAGCAACTATAATGTTTTTTAGATATTCTTCTCTTCCATATAAAATTTTGAATAATATTGAACGTAAAAATCCTTCTATTTTTTCTTCTTGATTTTTTACTGCTATTATTACATGAATTCCATCTGATTTAAATTTTGTATATGTATTTATGTATATAATATTTTTTATAATTTCAAAAAGACCATAAATGGCTAATGTCCAGAATATTGTATTTAATACAAATTCAATCATTTTTTTGCCTCCTATGGTCTATTATATGTTTTTTATTTTTTTGTGTGATTATTCCTCTTTTTGCTTTAACATCCATATTATTTTGCTATAGTCTAAAATATAATCATCCATTAATGCTGATGTTGAGTATTCTTTTTGTTCATCTGCTTTTTCTTTTATTTCTGTTACTTTTTCAAGTAATTTCTTGTAATCTTTTAGTATTGTTTGAAAAACTTCTTGTGATTTTATTTTTTTGTTTTCTGCTTCTGTTATATTTGTTTTTTCTAAATAATCTTTTAGTGTTCCTAATGGTTCTTCTCCTAAAATTAGTATATGTTCTGCTACTTCATCTATTTGTTCATTTATTTCGTTGTATAATTCTTCTAATTTTGAATGTGCTTGGAAAAAGTCTTGTCCTGTAACGTTCCAGTGGTAATTTTGTAGTTTACGATAAAATACGTTTAAATCTGATAATAATTCATTTAAATTTTGTCCTAAGTTCATAATATTTCCTCTCTTTATTTTTTTATTATGAACTTAGTATTGTTTTTTATTCATTTTATTTTACGTTATTTTTTATTTAAATTCTTTTTGAATTTCTTTATATTCTGGCATATATTTTTCAATTAATTTCCAAAAGTCTTTTGAATGATTCATATATTTTATATGGCATAGCTCATGTAATATCACATATCTAATTGCATTTTCACTATATTTTATTAGTTCTAAGTTTATTGTAATGTTTTTCTTGCTTGAACAACTTCCCCAGGCATATTTTATTTCTTTTATTGTTATTTTATTTGGGATTAGTCCTGTTTCATTTATTAGTTCTTTTGTGTTTGATGTTACTATTTGTTTAAATTCTTCTTTGGTATATAGTGCTTGTTTTGATTGTTTTTGCTTTTCTTTTTCTAGGCTTTTTTGTATCCATTCTGCTTTTTGTTCTACTAGTTTTTCTATTTCTTTTTTGCTTACTCTTTTGGGGGCTTTTATTATTATTTGTCCGTTTTTTATTTGTATGTAGATGTTTTTTATTTTTGAGTATTTTATTTGGTATTTTAACATTTTTATATTCCTTTCAAATAACAATTTACCATAAAAAATTATATAAGTCAAAAAAAGAAATGAACAATCTTAAAGTAGTTCATCTCTTTTTATTTATAATTAATTATATTAATTGTAATATAGCAACTTCAGCTCCGTCTCCTCTTCTAGGACCAGCTTTTACTATACGTGTGTATCCACCAACGTTTTTACCTGCATATTTAGGTGCTATTTCGTTAAATAACATTGCTGGAACGTCTATTACTTTACCATCTGTATCTTTTACTTTGTTAACTTTTCTCATTATTTTTCTTCTAGCATTTAATCTTGATGGCATATCTTTTTGTCTTTTTTCAGTAGTTTCTTCTTTAACTACTTTTAAATATTCTTTACCATTTTTGCTTTTTACTAATTCAGTAACTTTGTTACCTTTTGAATCTAATTTAGCTTTTACAACTTTTTGTTCTACTTCTTCAAAGTTATCTTTTTCTTTTATTGCAAGTGATATGATGCTATCAGCTATTGATTTTACTTCTTTGGCTCTTGGTAAAGTTGTTTCAATTTTTCCATGTACTAATAGGTCTGTTGTTAAGTTTTTTAACATTGCCATTCTAATATCTGTAGTTCTACCTAATTTTCTATTTGTAGCCAATTTTTTCACCTTCCTCTTTCTTTTTCGTTCGGGCTTTGTTCCCTATTTATTTTTATTTACTCATCTTCTTGTGCAAAGTCTAAGCCTAATGAATGTAATTTGGCTGTTACTTCATCAAAAGATTTCTTTCCTAAATTTCTAACTTTCATCATTTCTGATTCTGATTTACTAATTAAATCTTCAACAGTTGATATGTTAGCTCTTTTTAAACAGTTGTATGATCTAACTGATAATTCAAGTTCTTCTATTGACATTTCTAGAACTTTTTCTTTCTTAGATTCTTCTTTTTCAATCATTACTTGTGTATTTTTTGTTGTTTCAGATAAATCTATGAATAATTCTAAATGTCCTGTCATAACTTTTGCAGCTAAACTTAAAGCTTCATGTGCTTTTAAGCTTCCATCTGTCCATACTTCTATTACTAATTTATCATAATCTACTGTTTGACCAACCCTTGTATTTTCTACTTGGTAGTTTACTTTTTTTACTGGTGTATAGATTGAGTCAATTGGAAGTACAGAAATATCTTGATTTGGTTTTTTATTTTTTTCAGATGAATTGTATCCTCTTCCTCTATCTGCAGTCATTTCCATTACAAGGCTTCCACCTTCTGAAACTGTTGCAATATGTAAATCTGGATTTAATACTTCTACTGTTCCATCTGATTTTATATCTCCAGCTGTAACTTCTCCTTCACCTTTGAAATCTATTCTTATAGTTTTTTCTTCATTTCCGTCAAATTTTAATCTAACGTTTTTTAAGTTTACTATTAATTCTGGTACGTCTTCTACTACATTTGGTATAGTAGAGAATTCATGTAATACTCCATCTATTTTTACGCTTGTTATAGCACATCCTGGAAGTGATGAAAGCATTATTCTTCTTAGAGAATTTCCTATTGTTACACCATATCCTCTTTCTAATGGTTCACATACAAATTTTGCATAGTTATTTACAACATCAATTTCTAGACATTCAATATTTGGCTTTTCAAATTCTATCATTTTTACCTCCTAAATTGAGAATACTCTCTCAAACTCTTTAAAAACTTATGAGTCTTTTTAAGTAAAATTTTAAAGTTTTGACTAAACCTTTACACTTACTTTCAAAAACTATTATTTTGAGTAAAGCTCTACTATTAAATGTTCTTCGATTGGAAGATCTATATCTTCTCTAGCTGATAATCTAATTACTTTACCACTTAATTTTTCGCTATCTCTTTCAAGCCATGCTGGAACTGGTCTAGCAGCTGTTTCTTCTATATTCATTTTTAATGTAGAGTTATCTTTTTTACTTTCTCTAACAGTGATTACATCTCCTGCTTTTACTAAGTAAGATGGTATGTTAACTTTTTTACCATTTACTTCGAATTGTCCGTGATTTACAAATTGTCTAGCTTGTGCTCTTGATGTTCCAAATCCTAATCTGTAAACAACGTTATCTAATCTACTTTCTAATATTTGTAATAAGTTTTCACCTGTTACACCTTTTTTATTTGAAGCCATTTCGAAATATCTTCTAAATTGTTTTTCTCCAACTCCATAATATGATTTTGTTTTTTGTTTTTCTCTTAATTGTGTACCGTATTCAGATAATTTTGCTCTTTTTTGTCCGTGTTGTCCTGGTGCATAATTTCTTCTTGATATACTACATTTATCTGAGTAGCATCTTGCACCTTTTAAGAACAATTTTTGTCCTTCTCTACGGCATATACGACATTGTTCGTCTTTATATCTTGCCATTATTTATACTCCTTTCTATACTCTTCTTCTTTTTGGTGGTCTACAACCGTTATGTGGTATTGGTGTTACGTCTTTGATTGCGCTTATTTCAAGACCTGCTGTTTGAAGTGATCTGATTGCAGCTTCTCTACCAGCTCCTGGTCCTTTTACATATACTTCTACTGATTTTAATCCATGTTCCATAGCTGCTTTAGCTGCTGTTTCTGCAACTTGTCCTGCAGCGAATGGTGTGCTTTTTCTAGAACCTTTAAATCCTAATTCTCCAGCACTTCCCCATGAAATTGCATTTCCTTGTGTATCTGTTATTGTTACTATTGTATTGTTAAAGCTAGAGTGAATGTGTGCTTCACCTTTTTCAATGTTTTTTCTATTTCTTCTAGCTACTGGTTTTCTTGTAGTTGTTTTTTTGTTTGCCATTTTTTAAATTTCCCTCCTTCATTTTAATAAGGTTTATATCATTCCTAAAAATTGATTAAAATTATTAAGATGTGCATTTTTGATATTTATTACAAGGCGAAGCTATACGTTTGTATGCTGAGATTTGTAATAAATATTGAAAATGTGCAGATTGATGATTTTAGTCAATTTTTTTATTTTTTGCTTTTGCTAACTAACTTTCTAGGACCTTTTCTTGTTCTAGCATTAGTTTTTGTTCTTTGTCCTCTTACAGGTAATCCTTTTCTATGTCTTAATCCTCTGTAGCATCCGATTTCTGTAAGTCTTTTAATGTTAAGAGCAACTTCTCTTCTTAAATCTCCCTCAACTTTGTATGATTCGTCAATAACTTTTCTTATATCATTAACTTGATCATCTGTTAAGTCTTTTATTCTAGTATCTGGATTAATTCCAGCTTTTGCTAGTATTTTTTGAGAGCTTGTTAATCCTATTCCATAAATATATGTAAGTCCTATTTCTACCCTTTTTTCTTTAGGTAAGTCTACTCCTGCTAT
>ULPP01053703.1_pt1 | contig 11006 bp, 9 predicted proteins | sample 1953531 | NCBI WGS metagenome assembly ULPP01 (sample SAMEA4835630, study PRJEB28245) | human gut metagenome | biome: gut microbiome; material: fecal sample | place: Denmark | collected 2008
CGGTACGCATCAGCTCCAGAGTGCGTTCTTCAATCGCTTCCCTGCCTTTAATCAGCTTATGCTCGATAATAGGCTCGCTGATAAGCTGCATAACGGTTTCACGCGGGTCCAGAGAGGAAAACGGATCCTGGAATACCATCTGCATCTTTTGGCGCAGCGGGCGCATTTCCTTACGGCTCAGCTTGGTGATATCGTTGCCCTGGAAGATGATTTTGCCGCTGGTGGGCTCAATCAGCTTCAGAATGCAGCGTCCGGTAGTGGATTTACCGCAGCCGGATTCGCCTACGATACCCAGAGTTTTGCCTTCCTCCAGAGTAAAGCTTACACCGTCGACAGCATGCAGCTGACCTGCAGCGGTATTAAAATATTTGGACAGATTGTCAATAACTAACAGCGGAGCATTACTCATTTTTGGTTCCTCCTTAAAGCAAATCCGGGTCTGGAATAAGCGTGGCAGGCTACAAAATGAGTTTTGCTGCCATCTACGGAATGCAGCTCAGGCACGGAGGCAGAGCATGCTTCGGTAGCATAGGGACAACGCGGAGCGAAGGTGCATCCGGGCGGCAGGTCTGCCGGGTCGGGCATCAGGCCTTTGATAGGCTCCAGCATTTCGCCCTGCTCCTTCAGGTTAGGCAGGCTGTTGAACAGGCCCTCGGTGTAGGGATGGCGCATATTGTTGAATACATCGTCAACAGTGCCCTTCTCTACAATACGGCCGGCATACATAACTGCCATATCGTCGCAGACCTCGGCAACGATACCCAAACTGTGCGTAATCATCAGCATGGACATATCGCGGTTGTTGATGAGGTCCTTCATCAGCTCCAGCACCTGCGCCTGAATGGTTACATCCAGTGCGGTGGTCGGTTCGTCGGCAATCAGCAGCTTGGGGCTGCAGGCCAGCGCGATAGCAATAACTACACGCTGCTTCATACCGCCGGAGAACTGATGCGGATAGTCGTTGGCTCTTGCTTCGGCAATACCAACAAGCTTCAGCATATCCTTAGCCTTTTCCAGAGATTGTTCCGGAGTAAGGTTCTGGTGCAGCTCCAGACTTTCGGCAATCTGCTCGCCTACAGTCATAACAGGGTTCAGAGCTGTCATCGGGTCCTGGAAAATCATTGCCACGTCGTTACCGCGCATTTCCTCCAGCTCACGCTCGCTCATTTCGAGTACGTTTTTGCCTTCGAGCTTAATCGTACCGCTTTTGATAACTCCCGGAGGATCCGGAACAAGGTTCATGATAGACAGTGCGGTAGTAGTTTTGCCCGCACCGGTTTCGCCTACAAGGCCCAAAGTACGTTTTTTGCCGATTGCGATGTCAATGCCGTTGACTGCATGCACATCGCTGTCTTCTGTTTCATAATGGACCACAAGGTCCTTTATATCTAATACTAAATCCATAATGCAGCCCCCCTTATTTCTTCAGCTTAGGATCCAGCGCATCGCGCAGGCCATCGCCCAACAGGTTCAAGGCTAATACGGTAAACATAATAGCTAAACCGGGAATAACACAAATGTAGCTGGCATCACGAATATGACCTCTGCCGCCGGAAAGCAGCGCGCCCCATTCGGGAGCAGGCGCCGGTACGCCGATACCCAAAAAGCTCAGGGAGGAAGCGGAAATAATTGTAGTACCGATCAGCAAAGTAGTCTGTACGATAATCGGAGACAGGCAGTTCGGCAGAATATGTCTGAGAATAATCTTCCAGGTGGGCAGGCCCATCGCATAGGAGGATTCAACATATTCCAAATCGCGCACTGTCATAACGGAAGCACGCACGATACGTGCATAGTTGGTTGCGCAGGAAATTGCCAGAGCAATAATCAGGTTGATAGTGCTGGTGCCCAGCAGAGATACGATTACTACTGCCTTCAGGATGTTAGGAATAGAGTAGAAAATATCAATACCGCGCATGATGATATCATCGGCCTTGCCGCCGTAGAAGCCGGCAATAGAGCCTAAAATGGTACCAACAATCAGACCGAAGCCTACGGAACCGATACCGATAGCCATGGAATAGCGTGCGCCGTACATAACACGTGCAAACAGGTCACGGCCGTATTCGTCGGTGCCGAACCAGTGCTCCCCGCTGGGAGGCTGCAACTTAATAGCCAGGTTCTGACCGATAACGTCGGTTTCATAGTTAAATACCAAGGGACTTACCAGAGCGATGACGCACAGCAACGCCAGAAAGGCCATGCCGATTACAGCGCCCTTATTTTTCAGCAGACGATGCCAGGTTTCCTGGAACATGGTGCGTCTTTTAGTTCTTTTCTTTGCAGCCATCTTCCTCACCCCTTCTTGCTGTACTGTGCCTTGATACGCGGATCAAAGAATGCGTATACCAGATCGACAACCAGATTAATCAGGCACATCAAAATAGAACACAGAATAATAGAACCTGTTACCATCGGAATATCACGTCTGGTAATAGATTCGTATACCAGACGGCCGATGCCGGGCCAGCTGAATACGGTTTCAGCCAGTACGGAGCCGGTGATAACCAAGGACATTTGCAGACCGATAGCAGTGATAATAGGAATCAGTGCATTTTTCAGACCATGCTTATAAATTACACGATGTTCACTGCAGCCTTTGGCACGCGCGGTGGTCATATAATCCTGACGCATAACGTCCAGCATGGAGGAACGGGTAATACGGGTAATCAAAGCTGCCAGACCGAAGCCTACGGTTACAGCAGGCAGAACCAGGCTCTTCCAGCCAAAGTTGCCGCCGGTCGGGAATAATCTCAGATGCAGAGCAAAGATAATAATCAGCATCAGGCCCAGCCAGAAGTTAGGCATGGAGGTACCGAACAGAGCAAAAATCATGCCTGCGGTATCCTTCCAGGTGTTCTGGTGGATAGCGGTGTAGATACCCAGAGGAATGGATACCAAAGTAGCGATAATAACAGCAGCGCCGCCCAGATACAGGGTGTTCGGCAGATATTGGAAGAAGGTATGGAATACGTCCTTGTTGGTTACATAGGATTTGCCCATATCACCTACAAGCATACCTCTCATATAGTTAAAATATTGCAGCAGGAAAGGCTGGTCCAGACCAAGCTCATGGCGGATCTGATCAATCATTTCCTTCGAAGCGCCGTCGCCGGCAATCATCATTGCGGGGTCGCCCTCAGTAAGACTCATTGCCCAGTAAATCAGAAAAGAGGTTACTAAAATTACCGGAATCAAACTGAGGAGTCTGTTGACAACATATTTAAGCATTCAACAAAGCTCCTTTCCGTAGAACTCAAATAAAAGGTGCTATGATAAAACAAGAGAGGACTACGCCTCCCTTGTTTTACGCCTTTGTAAATTTTTCAGCAAAATTATTTAGCGATATAAGCATGACGCCAATCGTGGTTGCCGCCGCCGTAGAAATATTGACCTTTCAGTTTTTTATTGTAGGCAACTACCAGGTTAGCAATGTACAGAGGAACCTGCGGGCATTCGTCAACCAGGTATTTTTGCAGCTCAACGCCAGCTTCCATGCGTTTGTTCTGATCCTTCAGGGTTGCAACATCATCAATCAGCTTGTCAGCCTTCGGATCGGAGAAGTGATGATAGTTGGAGCCGGAACCGGTGTAGAACAGGTCGCGATATACGAAGTCAACCTTGGAGTCTTCGTTCCAACGCCACAGGAACAGGCTTTGTTTGCCGTCCTTGCAGGCAGCCTTCAGAGCAGCTTGCTCCATCGGAACCAAATCTACGGTAATACCGATTTGTGCCAGGTTAGCTTGGATAACAGTTGCAATCTGCTCGTAGGGAGCGCCGGTTGCATAGGTCAGAGTGGTTTTGATAGGACCGGTTACGCCGGATTCCTTCATCAGCTGTTTAGCACGCTCCAGGTTGTAGTCATAGCCGGGCATTTCATCATAGAAGCCCCACAGACCACGGTTCAGAATGGTTTTTTGCAGAGTACCTTTGCCATTCAGAGCAGCGTCCAGAACGGATTTCTTGTCGATTGCGCAAGCTACAGCCTGACGCAGTTTTTGGTTATCCCACGGTTTCTTTTCAACATTGAATGCGAAGTAGAACAGACGGGTACCGGGTTGTTCGTAAACAGTGATATTCTTGTCATCCTTCAAGAATTTCAGATCGCTGATAGGCGGATTTACGCATACATCGATTTCGCCGGCCTGCAGAGCCATTACGCGAGCAGAAGCCTCAATCATCGGACGGAATTCGATGATATCGGATACACCGGGAGCAAAGTTATCGGTTGCAGGCAGGTTGTTGCCCCAATAATCCTTAACCTTGGTCAGACGGCAGTATTCGCCTTGAACCCATTTGTCATATTTGTAAGGGCCGGTACCGATAAGCCACGGCTCTTTTACGCCATCATCATAAGCCTTTTTGGATTGGATGGACAGAGGAACGGAGGACAGAGATTGAATGAACTCGTTGTTATAGGAGCTGATTTCGATTTCAATCTGATATTTGTCTTTAACGGTAGATTTAACATAGCCTGCCAGAGCGGATTTGATAACGTTTTTCATTGCCATATCCAGGGTGAATTTAACGTCATCTGCAGTCATCGGAGTCTTTTTACCATCGTTGAAGTATACGTCCTTACGCAGGTTCATGATGATATGGGTATCATCTACGAACTTCCAGTCGGTAGCCAGACCGGGGCCGAAACGCTCCTTGCCTTGAGAACCGTTATTGAAGAATACCAGAGTCTGGTGAGTGTTCTTCAGAATAACGTTGTTGGCAGCGTCCTGTTGTTTTTGCAGGTTAAGGTTGTTGATATCGGCATCGGTACCGATAACCAGCTTCTCCTTGTGTGCAGTACTGCCTTTGTCAGCTTTGTCATCGCCGCCGCAGCCTGCAACAGCCATAGCAAGAATCATCAAAGCTGCCATGATGAGCACTAATAATTTTTTCATAATGCACCTTCCTTTCAAAATTGCATTTTATGACTACTTCCATTGTACACTATGAAAGAACTTTACGCAAGACACAATTTTGTCAATAGTTCTACACTTTTAGTTTATCGTTTAAATTTCTCTGCCATAAAATGCTTTTACAATAATAAATGCGCAGCCAAACTGCGACTGCGCATTATAAAACACTGTTCTTATATGAAGGACTGCTCTTACATCATCTTCAAAAACTTGTCATACATAGCCAAAAAGCCCTGCATAAAGCTCTTGGCCTTTGCCAGGTCCGCTACATCCGGATGGCTGGCAGCTGCTGCCCAACGGGCTTCGCTCTCGGGACTGGGACTGTGCGGGCTGCCTGCCGGCATCTTGCGCATCATGGCAATCAGTGCCGGGTCAATCGCGCCGCGGATAGATAAAGTACCAAGCACTCTGCAGTCCTTGTTCATCAATACGCCTGCATTTACCAGGGAGCTTACAGCGTGGTCGCTCGCCGGGTCTGCACCCAAAGTCTGGAACAGCACTACCTTTTTGCCGTGCAAATTCTCCAAATATTTTTTCATCTTTGCGTTCGGTGCGCCCTTGTCAACCCAGTAGCCTGCTACCACAACAGCGAAGGCATCCGCAGCCGGAGCAGCGTCAACCTGCGCCAGCACACAGCGCTCGCCTGCAGCCTCGGCCAGAGCCTTGGCAACCTTTTCCGTATTACCGGTTTTGCTGTCATAAACGATTAAAATGTCCTGCATAGTCGTACACTCCTTTTATTTCATATTCTTCATAATGCCCATCATCTTCTGGCCTGCCTGCTCCATCAGTCCCGGTTTGCCGTAAAGCGCATACTCCGCAGCTGTCAGCAGCACTCTGTCCATCTGACGATAGTAATATTTGCCCTTCGCCGTAAAATAATACTTGCCGTCCATAGCGTAAAGCAGGTCCAAAAGCTCCCACTGCTCCAACAGCGGCGCAAGCAGGCTTTCCCAATCCGCATCGCTATACTGCTTCAGCAAAGCAAAATCAAACCTGCCGGAATCACACTGTCCGGACAGCTTTTCGAGGAACAGATAATTTTCGTTATGCTTGCCCATGCCCATGACAGCGTACTGTCCGGCAGTAGCCTTTTTTACATAATCGCTTCGGTCCATAGTCTTCATGTAATTGTACATTCCCATGTGACCGCCGCAGGCCGCACCACAGGTAATGATGTTCGCACCGCTCTTCACCAACGTATTGTAACCGCTGCGTTCATCCTCGCGCATTGCCCAATGGCAGCAGCTCAGCGCCTTGGCCCCCTGCTCCGCAAGCAGCGCATCGGCAGCAACGAACATTTCCGCCAACATTCTGTCGTTATATTCGTATTTGATGTTGCCCTTGGCAATCGCCTGACCTAAGGGAGATTTAGGCATAATCTGCAGCTTGTACAAATCCATGCCGCTCACGCCACAGGCCAGCGCCGTTCTGATATCGTTCAGCAGCATTGCCTGCGTCTGGCCGTTCAAGCCATAAATCAGGTCGATGATAACCTTGACGTCTTTAGCCGCAACCTCTTCGAGCTTGGCCGTTACCTCTTCCTTGGCATTAAGCCTGCCTAAGGAGCGGCGCAAATGCGTATCAAAGGCCTGCACGCCAAAGCTGAATCGGTTAATGCCGCCGTCAATGCAGGCATCCAGCTTATCCGCCGATAAATCATAGATACTGCTTTCAAAGGTTACCTCACAGTCATCCGCCAGGCTGGCAGCACTGTGAATTTTGTTCAGCAGCGCACTGATTTGCGCCGGATTGAGCACCGACGGTGTGCCACCGCCAAAGAAAACAGCTTCCGGTCTTTGTTTGGCAAAAACACCCTGCTGCTGCAGGAAATCCAGCTCTGCCAAAAGCGCCTGCACATATTCTTCCACCTGTTCTGCATCAAAGGGATTGCAGTAAAAGCTGCAGTAGGAGCAGCGCAGATTGCAGAACGGAATATGCAGATACAGCGCCGTAGGCTGCGCAGGCTGCAAAGCAAACTCCTGCAGCATCGTCCCGGCCATCATCCCCGGCAACGGTTTGGTCTTGCGCGGAACATAGGTCAGATCTTTGAAGCTTGCTTCTACAGCAGTAACCCCCGGCTGGCCGGCAAGAGCCTTATAATCATCGCGCTCATAAAACGCCTGAATATTTTTTGCATAATCAATCATCAGCCTACTCCTTTACTGCATCAGGATACATTTTAGCTGCCATGTAGCGTACTGCCTTAGGATACTCTAACCCCGGATTGAGCAGGAACAAATCGTCCGGCAGAAAAAATACCTGCTTATTTTTTACCGCATCGATAGAATTCCATGCCGGGTTGCTCATAATCTCCAGCTTGGGATTGCCCTCAGCATCACGCGGCGCACCCATAGAGGTGATAAAAATTACCTGCGGATTTTTCTCCAGCAAATCCTCTAAGCTGTAGGGAGCCTTGTCAGGCTGAGTTCCCATCGGTCCGCTGACAGGCTTGGTTTCGCCCTGTACTACGTTGCGTAATTTAAGCATTTTAGCACAGCAGCCGGCAATGCTGGTTTCCTTTTCCATGGTGATGCCCATGCTGGTGGTGTGCAGAATCGCTACGCTACGCTCGCTTTTAGGCAGCTTGCTGACTGTAGCATCAATATCCTTATCAAGGCTTGCCACAACCTTCTGCGCCTTATCATCCTTACGCATTATTTTGCCAATGGTAAGCATGCTGTGCTTAACATCCTCATAGGATTTCAGATTCAGCACAACAACTGGAATATTATTGGATTCCAATGTATGCAGATAACGCTCGTGCATGCCCTTGTAAGCAATTACCAGATCAGGCTTCAGCTCCACGATTTTTTCTACATTGATATTAAAGATAAAGCCTACCTCGGCAGCATCCTTGGCAAAAGCGGGCACCTTGCCTACCTGTGTTTTGGCACGGCCGACAACCTTGCCATCTACTGCCTCCACCAGCTCTAAAAAAGACGGTGACAGAACAACAATTCTTTCGGGAACCTTTTTCAAGGTAACAATACGCTGGTTATCATCGGTAATTTTTACTGCGCTGCCCGAAGCGGAGTTTCCGGTTAGCGGAGAGCAACCGCTTATACATAAGCATACCATAAGAACTGTAAAAATGAAACTGAAAATTTTTCGCATAATACTTCCTCGTTAGGCAAACAAAGCAGGCCATCGGGCCTGCTTTATTTGTTCTTTTACTTTACCGCTATGTTTAGAATTTATATTCCATACCAACTCTGTACAAGCGACCAAGATTGCCGTCAGAATACGGACCAAAGTTCTGGTGGTTGCTGATGTTGTCAATGCCCAGATAAATCTTGGTATCCTTGTTGAGATGTCTGGAAGCCATGATGTTAGCAATAGTGAAGTCCTTGGTTTCGTAAACAAAGTTGCCCATGGTGCTCTTATCGCCATTATTGAAGTAGTAACCGATGTTAGATACAAGGTCAAAGCTCAGGTCCCAAGCATAAATATTTTCCGGCTGATAGGAAACACCGAAGGTTACCTGATGCTTAGCTCTATCTTTCAGACGGGTTCCATTAGTTTTGTCTTTAGCATCCAGGAAGGTGTAACCGGCATTCAGATAAATATTCTTGCCAAGTCTGTGAGAACCGTACAGCTCTACGCCCTGCAGAGTTGCTTCAGGAATATTCTTGTACGCCATAATCATGTCGCCTTTAACGCCGGGATACAAATCCGGATCATCATCGGTCAGCTTACCGGTCCAATAGGTGCTAATCAAATCCTTAACTTCACTTCTGAATACCCCCAGATGAACGGTAGATCTGTCGCCCCAGTCCTTTTCAATAGATAATTCATAGCTTAAGGATTTTTCCGGTTTCAGATCAGGGTTACCAACATAGAATTGGCCTTTACCTCCCGGATTTGCGGCATACATCTCCCAGAAAATGTACAAATCGTTTACAGTCGGAGTTTTATAGCCCTGACCAACTACAGCCTTAATACGAACGTCATCGGCAGCATTGTAGGTTGCAGCCAGGTTGCTTGTCAGCTTGTTGCTGAACTGATCACTGTGGTCGAAACGTACGGAAGGAATAATCAGCCATTTCTCATCAGGTCTGAATTCATCCTGAACATATGCTGCCAGATAGTTGATATCTGCCTTGTCAAAAGCTGCATGAGCATCAGCACCGTTCAAAGAGGTACTCGGTTTCTTTAAGCGGGTACCTTCGCTCTGATCCTTACGATATTCGAAACCGGCAGTCAGCTTGTTCTTATCGCTCAGATTGAAGGTGTCCTTGCCTTCAATAACGCTCAGAGTACGTTTAACAGTATCAACCTTCGGATCCTGCAGAGTCCATTTTCCCGTATGTCCCATCATGGTCATGCGGGTATTATTCTGGTTCTTATAGTTCTTATCGAATACTGATTTATAAGCTCTGAACATCCAGTCCTGCTTATCATCGGAGCCCTTATACGTAATAGCATAGTCAGTACGCTTATTATCGTTATAAATCGTCTGAACCTTATCCTGCCATACCTTACCGGGCACCATAACATTTGTGCTGGTCGTAGATTTTTGATTCTCTTCTTTAATCTTGCTGAAATCTACGCTTAATTCATTGCCATTATCGAACTTATAGCCTACATTCAAAGAAAGCGGCTGCTGCTTACCATAAAAGTTCATGGAATCTCCGCTGCCTTTGGGATCCAAATACGGTCTGTTTTTATTCAGGCCGGCGTTGATTTTATAGGAATAGTTTCCTTCAGCGCCTTGCAGATACAGGTTGCCTTTATAGCCTGCGCCCTTGCCGTCCTCATACCAGCCATATTCATAGTTAATGTCAGCAGTTGTCTTATCCGGAGTTTTGGTAATAACGTTAATTACACCGCCCATTGCATCACTGCCATACAGTGCGCCTGCAGGTCCGCGGATGATTTCTACTCTTTCAACATCCTCCATACGAATACGGTCTACGTCCCAGGCATTGGCAGAGTTGTAAGCTGCCTCGCCGCCTAAACGCTTGCCGTCAACCATAATCAATACGTGACGGGATTCACTGCCGCGGATGCTGACATTGCTGCGTCCTTGGAAATCGTTGAATACATTAACGCCTAAAGCGCCCTTTAAAGCATCATGCAAGGTTTTGGCCTGTGTCTGCTCCAACTTTTTGCTGTCAACAATCTCTACGGTTGAAGGGGTTTCCTTAACGGTCATTGCCGTTCTGGTTGCGGTAACAACCATGGTGTCCAAAGAAAACTCTTGTAAATTCTCTTCAGCAGCGAATGCTGTCCCCCCCCCAAAGTACGCTGCCGGTCAACAGGGTTGTCAGGACTAACTTGGAAAGATCTTTTTTCTGCATACTCATACCACTCCTTAAAATATATACTAATTACAGCTATGACAGAGTGAGCGTACCCCCGCCTACAGAGGTGGAAGCTTCCTGCTTCAGCAAGAACAGCACCACTAACTCCGAAGAATTATGGCGACTTACACTCTCTCCACAGGCGTAGATTCCCGTGCGACCCACGGTATTTGTATACTTGTCGGCTTTTTGACTTAGCACTGACCGCCTAATCATGTTACCATTTTCGCGCGGTAGATGGTATACGCACCTATAATACCTGCTGGTAGCTTACTGCTTGGTTTTCGCTATTCAGCTACGTGACGCATTTCGCAGGTCTTCTCCTTTCCTATCTTTTGTTTTTATTATGTATATTTTATCATAATTATAGCCTTGTCTGGCTCAATTACTTACGTAAATTCGCCATACCCGCCTTAATCCCCACCTTAAAGGTGGAGGACTTCTGGCGGATTAGATTAAAATTCGGCAAACTCCGCCATAGCCAAAACCAGTCATTTACATATATGTCTATTCAGACATATATGTTTTTGTAACTCTATCTGTTTTCGGGATCAATACTGTTTACAAGTATATCATTTAAAGATTGCAGTGTCAAGAAAAGTATGAAAACTTTTGAAATTTATTTTTACGTGAATTTTTTTTAAAGCTAATAGGAAATTCTACATGATACGAAGCAGAATGTTTTATATTCCATTTCCCTGTTGCAGACACACAAAAAAGACTCCCAATTTCTTGGAAGTCTTGAATTGCAGTTGGTGGCGGCGCACGGATTTGAACCGCGGACACT
>ULPP01059692.1_pt1 | contig 10791 bp, 10 predicted proteins | sample 1953531 | NCBI WGS metagenome assembly ULPP01 (sample SAMEA4835630, study PRJEB28245) | human gut metagenome | biome: gut microbiome; material: fecal sample | place: Denmark | collected 2008
CTGCGGGATTAGTACACAACATTTAGCCTTTATCAAAATTTTAGTTTAAATAAAACTAACTTTGACTCAGTAGGGGCGTGCATTGCACGTCCGCCAAAGTCTTCTAAAAAACAAAAGCGGACGACCGATGGTCGCCCTTACAAATAAAACTGAGGTTTTACAAACAATTAAGTTTGAAAAAATCTCAAGGTGAGAGGAAAATTCGTGGGCTCCTCCCTTGGGGGAGCTGTCAGCGAAGCTGACTGAGGGGTTTCCTTAAAGTCAGATAAAATTTGTTTTGAGCGTGGGCTTCCCTGTAGGGGAGCTGGCGGCGAAGCCGACTGAGGGAGTAAGGTCTTATCAGACTTAAACTCCTTCCGACTTCAGCACAACTCACCGTATAAAAAAGAAAGGTATTTACTATGAAAAAATTAAACATTCTTGTATCATTTATAATGGTATTCGTTTTGACATTCGCAATGGCTTCAACCGGCTTTGCCGCGGACAAGTCATTGACAACCGCACCTCTTTACTTCAATGAGGACGGCAGCTTCAGAATAATGCACGTTACCGATACGCACCTCAGCAAGGATAACGTTAAAGCTTCAATCTGGCTTATTGCCAATGCCTGCGACCGTGAAATGCCTGATTTGATAATGCTCACGGGCGATATCTGCAAGTGCGATACCGTGGAGGAAACCAAATGGTTTATCGAGCAGATCATGAGCGTTTTCCAGTCGAGAGATATTCCCGTCGCGGTTTGCTTCGGTAATCATGACTCCGAAAACGGCGTTATTTCAAGAGAGGATCTCATGGCTCTTTACAATGAATATCCTTGCTCGATTTCGATTGACGACGGCGAAATGCTTTCCGGCTGCGGCACATACAACGTTCCGCTCTATTCGTCCATCGACGGCAAAATGAAGTTTAACCTTTGGGTATTCGATTCGGGCGATTATGATAGTGAGGGTCATTACTCAAACGTACAGGCTGACCAGGTTGAATGGTACAAGCAGACCTCCGCAGAGATCGAAAAGCAGAACGGCGGTAAGATCAATTCATTTGTCTTTCAGCATATTATTGTCCCTGAGGTTTATGACGGACTCAAAAAGATGAAGCATAAGGGCGCATATGTGTATAATAAGTTCTATACAGACGATGAATTCTACGCTTTCGATCCCGAAGTCGAGAATCACGGCACGCTCCACGAATCGCCGTCCTGCGGCTATTATAACCACGGACAGTTTGACGCATTGGTTGAGAGGGGAGATGTACTCGCAATGTTCACTGGTCACGACCACTCCAACAGCTTCAGCGTTAAATACAAGGGCATAAATATAACCAATTCACTGAGTACGCGCTATAACGGCGATGCCTATTCATCACAGTACGGTTACAGAATTATCGACCTTGATGAGAATGATACTTCGACATATCAGACAAGAACCCAGCGCTGGTACAATGCTTTTTCTGCCTGCGATTCAACTGCTTTGAGAAAAGCAGGGGATAAGGACGGCGCAAAGCTTGTCGATAAGGTCAATTTCCTCGGCTTTATTGAGCTTGCCTGTGAAACGATCGGTCATCTCTTCGTAAGAATCTTTATCGGCAGAACGGTGCATTATAAGTAATATATTTCGGTACTTCCGAAGTCAGAAGAAATTTTTCATGCCTCCCCTTGTTGCAAGGTAGCAAAGCGGCGCGACGGTAGTGAATGAACGTCCAGCGGACGTTTAGAGCCGGAGCGTGACCGAGCCGCAGCGAGAAGGTGTCGTCTATGGCGACGGAGGGGATAAAGAGAAGCAGATTGAAGAAATTTTCCAAGGTGCAGCGGCCATCGCACCTTACGGAAAGTTTCGGAAAAGGCACATTTCGTGCGATCTAAGCAACATAAATCGCTAAAATAGGCATTGATTTTGATTTATTCCCCGAATTTTCAAAAATTTAGAATATTTTTACAAAAACACTTGACAATATATATGCATAAGTGATAGAATACCAAAGATTGATAATGTGATTTATTATGTGTCCCCATGGGCATATGATTTGTCAATATTCAAAATTTTTAAGAAAGGAGATGTAGTTTTTGCCTACCTTTAATCAGTTAGTTAGAAACGGCAGACAGACTATCGAAAAGAAAGCAAAGGCTCCTGCTCTTCTCAAGGGTCTCAATTCTAAGAAGAACATTGTTACCGACCAGAATTCACCTCAGAAGCGCGGCGTTTGCACAGCAGTTAAGACTGCTACACCTAAAAAGCCTAACTCGGCTCTTCGTAAGATCGCCAGAGTTCGTCTTACAAACGGTATCGAAGTTTCTTCGTATATCCCCGGTGTAGGTCATAACCTTCAGGAGCACAGCGTTGTTCTTATTCGTGGCGGTCGTGTTAAGGACCTTCCCGGTGTTCGTTACCACATCATCCGCGGTACACTCGATACTCAGGGTGTTAACGGAAGAATGCAGTCCCGTTCAAAGTACGGTGCTAAGCGTCCGAAGGCTGCTAAAAAGTAATTCCTCTTTTTAAAAGGAAAGTTTGAAAGACAGAATCTTCTTGCAGGCTGCGCAGGGTAAGGTACGCTGCGTATCAATGTGAGAGTGTATATATATATTATGTATGTGCTTCTCCATTGGCGCCACAGGGTTTTGTCACTTGAGTACCTATGATATCATTACTATGAAGGAGGGAAGCGAAGTGCCAAGAAGAGGCCAGATTGCAAAACGTGATGTTTTGCCAGATCCGCTTTACAATTCAAAGTTGGTAACAAGACTTATCAACAATGTTATGTATGATGGTAAAAAGGGTGTCGCACAGAAGATTGTTTACGACGCATTTGACATCATCAAGGAGAAGACAGGTAAGGAGCCTGTAGAGGTTTTTGAAGCCGCTATGGAAAACGTAATGCCTGTTCTCGAGGTTAAGGCTCGCCGTGTCGGCGGTGCTACTTATCAGGTTCCGATGGAGGTTCGTCCCGAGAGAAGACAGACACTCGGACTCAGATGGATCACCAACTATTCACGTCTTCGTTCGGAAAGAACTATGAAAGAGCGTCTTGCTAACGAGATCATGGATGCTGTTAACGAAACAGGTTCGGCATTCAAGAAGCGTGAAGATACTCATAAGATGGCAGAGGCTAATAAGGCTTTTGCACATTTCAGATGGTAATCTTCCCGAAAATTTCAGGGATTTAATTGCTTATTTAAATTTACGGAGGTTTATATGGGAAGACAAGTACCACTTGAATTAACAAGAAACATCGGTATCATGGCTCATATCGATGCCGGTAAAACAACTACGACCGAGCGTATCCTTTTCTACACCGGTGTTAACCACAAGATGGGTGAAACACATGACGGTGCAGCAACAATGGACTGGATGGCTCAGGAGCAGGAGCGTGGTATCACAATCACTTCTGCTGCTACCACCTGTTTCTGGAAGGGTCACCGTATCAACATCATTGATACCCCGGGTCACGTTGACTTTACCGTTGAAGTTGAGCGTTCTCTTCGTGTTCTTGACGGTTCCGTTACCGTCCTTTGCGCAAAGGGTGGCGTTGAGCCTCAGTCTGAGACTGTTTGGCGTCAGGCTGATAAGTATCATGTACCTCGTATGGTATATGTTAACAAAATGGACATTATGGGCGCAGATTTCTATCATGTTATCGACATGATGAAGGAGCGTCTCAAGTGTAATGCCGTTCCGATTCAGCTCCCCATCGGTCGTGAACTCGAGTTCAGAGGAATCATCGACCTTGTTACAATGGAAGCTGAGGTTTATTATGACGATAAGGGTCTCGATATCAGAATCGAGCCTATCCCCGATGATATGAAAGAGCTTGCTCAGAAGTATCACGAGGAGCTTATCGAGGCTGTTGCCGAGCAGGATGACGCTCTTATGGAGAAATTCTTCGAGGGCGAGGAGCTTACGGTCGACGAGATCAAGAACTGCATCCGTAAGGCGACTATCGCAAACGAAATGGTTCCCGTATGCTGCGGTACATCTTACCGTAACAAGGGTGTTCAGATGCTCCTTGATAATATCATTGCTTATATGCCTGCTCCGACGGACGTTGAGGCTATCAGAGGCACCAACCCCGAGACAGGTGAGGAGGAAGATCGTCATTCCTCCGATACAGAGCCGTTTGCAGCTCTTGCATTTAAGATTGCAACAGACCCGTTTGTCGGTAAGCTCTGCTTCTTCAGAGTTTATTCAGGTACTGTTTCGGCAGGTACAACCGTTTACAACTCTGTTAAGGACACGGATGAGCGTCTCGGACGTATCCTTCAGATGCACGCTAACCACAGACAGGATCTTGATGTTGTTTACGCCGGTGATATCGCCGCTGCCGTAGGCCTCAAGAACACAACAACAGGTGATACTCTCTGCGATGAGAAGCATCCGATCGTCCTCGAATCAATGGAATTCCCGGAGCCTGTTATCCGTGTTGCTATCGAGCCTAAGACCAAGGCAGGTCAGGAAAAGATGGGTATCGGACTTCAGAAGCTTGCTGAAGAGGATCCGACATTCCGTTGCTACACCGACGAAGAAACAGGTCAGACGATCATCGCAGGTATGGGTGAGCTTCACCTTGAGATCATCGTTGACAGACTTCTCCGTGAGTTCAAGGTTGAGGCTAACATCGGTAAGCCCCAGGTTGCTTACAGAGAAACAATCACAACCCCGGCAGACGTTGATTGCAAGTATTCACGTCAGTCAGGCGGTAAGGGTCAGTACGGTCACGTTAAAATTAAGATTGAGCCGAATCCGGAAAAAGGCTTCGAGTTCGTTAACGCTATCGTCGGCGGTGCTGTTCCGAAGGAGTACATTCCTGCTGTTGAGGCCGGTATCAAGGGCGCAATGCAGTCAGGTGTTCTCGCAGGATATCCTGTTGTTGACGTTAAGGTTACTCTTTATGATGGATCTTATCATGAGGTCGACTCCTCAGAAATGGCCTTTAAGATTGCCGGTTCTATGGCATTCAAGGACGCTATGAGAAAGGCATCTCCTGTTCTCATGGAGCCTATTATGAAGGTTGCCATCATCGTTCCGTCCGATTATCTCGGCGACGTTATGGGTGACGTTAACTCCCGCCGCGGTATGATCCTCGGTCAGGAGCAGAGAACGGGTGCCGTTCAGGTTGACGCTAATATCCCGCTCTCCAATATGTTCGGTTACGCTACAGACCTTCGTTCCAAGACTCAGGGTCGTGGTCAGTACGTAATGGAACCCAGCCACTACACGGCTGTTCCGAAGTCTATCGCAGATGACATCATCAGCGCAAGAACTAAGGGCTAATTATTTTCAAAAAAGGCTTGCTTTTTTGAATGGAAATTGTTACAATGTAACTATGCAGTATGCATTGAATAAAATTATTTAATACCAAAGGGAGGAAATTCCAAATGGCAAAGGAAAAATTTAACCGAACCAAACCCCATGTCAACATTGGTACTATCGGCCACGTTGACCATGGTAAGACTACTTTGACAGCTGCTATCACAAAGACACTCGCAATGAAGGGCGAAGCTGCTTTCGTTGACTATGCTAACATCGATAAGGCTCCTGAAGAGAGAGAGCGTGGTATCACAATCAACACCGCTCACGTTGAGTATGAGACTGAGAAGCGTCACTATGCTCACGTTGACTGCCCGGGCCATGCTGACTATATCAAGAACATGATCACAGGTGCTGCTCAGATGGACGGCGCTATCCTTGTTATCGCTGCAACAGACGGTCCTATGGCTCAGACTAAGGAGCACCTTCTTCTTGCACGTCAGGTTGGCGTTCCTTACATCATCGTATTCATGAACAAGATCGACCAGGTTGACGATCCTGAGCTTATCGAGCTTGTTGAGATGGAAATCCGTGAGACTCTTAACGAGTACGATTTCCCGGGCGACGACACACCGATCATCAAGGGTTCTGCTCTTAAGGCTCTTGAGTACGACGGTGACGATGTAAACGCTCCTGAGCTTGCTTGCATCTGGGAGCTCATGGATGCTGTTGATACTTACATCCCGACTCCTGACCGTAAGGCTGACCTTCCGTTCCTTATGCCTGTTGAGGACGTATTCACAATCACAGGCCGTGGTACAGTTGCTACAGGTAGAGTTGAGCGTGGACAGCTCAAGATGTCTGACGAAGTTGAAATCGTTGGTCTTTCCGACGAGAAGAAGAAGACTGTTGTTACAGGTATCGAAATGTTCCGTAAGCTCCTCGACTATGCTGAGGCAGGCGACAACATCGGTGCTCTTCTTCGTGGTATCCAGAGAACAGACATCGAGCGTGGCCAGGTTCTTTCTAAGCCCGGTTCAATTCATCCTCACACAAAGTTCTCAGGTCAGGTTTACGTTCTGACTAAGGACGAGGGTGGCCGTCATACTCCGTTCTTCAACAACTACCGTCCTCAGTTCTATTTCAGAACAACAGACGTTACAGGTGTTATCACTCTTCCTGAGGGAACAGAGATGTGCATGCCCGGCGATAACGTTACAATGAACGTTGAGCTCATCACTCCGATCGCTATCGAAGAAGGTCTTCGTTTCGCTATCCGTGAGGGTGGACGTACAGTTGGTTCAGGCGTTGTTACCGCTATCAACGAATAATTAAATTATTCAATATAAGAGACAGGTCGAAAGGCCTGTCTTTTTTTATCGCTCTATATAAGGTAGAATAAATCATATAGTACAGTTTTTGCTGCCGTCACGGTCTCGAAACGTATTACCCCGAGCTTGAGGATATCGTCCACTATGAAACGGAAGATAACAAGCTAAATGAATACGGCACGGAAGAGCTAAACCGGGCGCATGTTGAGAACATGATCCAAAAATACAAGCGGCTGACGGTTGGAAGCATTGACCCTGCCAATATTGCGAAATATCAGGCATGGCTCAATGAGTTGTAGGGCAGAAAGACTCAACTAAGTATTGCAAATTTAGAAAATAGTGATATAATTAAAGAGTAAATCTATGCCATTTGCAGTGATTGAGTTCAGTTTGAACGGTATAGAAATGTGCTTAAGAAAGATGCTCCAAAGACTTTTGAGGATTTTCTGCAAATTAAATATACCGATTCGGATAAAAGGAATATGATAAAGGCTCTTGTCAATAGCAAGAACTATCTACAAGAACAATTAGCTTATATTTATAACGGCGAAAAATGCTTTATTCCGAAACACACCGTTTTTAGTTTAAAAGCTAAGGTTATTGCAATGGAGATGCAAAAGATAAAATAAGATGTGGTGACAGCTTGATTAAAAAATATGGCGGTACTGCCGAAAAGTGGGAAAAGAAAGTTGCTTCAATTAAAAGCGACAAGTATTTGTTTGATGTGCATTGGTACGAATGTGACGGCATACAGTATGAAATGAAGCTCAAACACAGAAAGGAATTATGATTGTGAAATTAAGATATAAAGGCGAATCTTTTGGCGTAGACAGTCTGACTGACGGAAAAATATATAATGCGGTCGAAGAGGATGGAATGTATCGTGTTATAGATGACAGCGGCGAAGATTATTTATATTCAATGACCAATCCCGCGCCTCTTGATGGAAGCTCAAAAGGCGGAAAATGGGAAATAATTGAACAATAATATTCAAATTGAATACCTGATAAGCACCCTGAGCAATCAAGGTGCTTTTTTCATGCCTATAATTTCAGCGTTGCCGTAATGGTGACGCTGTTTTTATATCAAAAATACAGTTTGCCCGTATCTTAAACAACGGGGTGCGGATGTCCTTATCCGTAAAAAAGGAGAATATATGGCTGAAGAAGTCAACAACACAGAGAATACAGAAAACGGCAATGTACAGCAGGACACAAATACAGGTGCGGCAAATACAGAGCCTGAGAAGAAGTATTCCGAAGAGGAGATGAACGGTATCTCCAAGAAAAACAGCCCCTTACCGAGAGGTAAAGAGCTGTTGATTATATAATATCTTATTTAACCGACTTGATCATTGATTCGCCTGTCATTTCCTTCGGCTGGGGGAGATCCATGATCTGGAGCATTGTCGGTGCAAGGTCGCAGAGCTTACCTGTTTCCTTGAGCTCGCAGTCATAGCCTACAATGCAGAGCGGAACCGGATTGGTTGAGTGCGGTGTGAACGGCTTGCCGTCGTCACCGATCATCTTGTCTGCGTTGCCGTGGTCGGCAGTGATGAGGACTGCGCCGCCCATACTGAGCGCTGCGTCGCAAACTCTGCCTACGCACTCGTCAACGGCCTCAACAGCCTTAACGGCCGCCTCAAATACGCCTGTGTGACCGACCATGTCGCAGTTAGCAAAGTTGAGGATAACAACGTCATACTTGTCGGATTTAATCTGCTCGCAGACTGCATCGCAAACCTCGTATGCACTCATCTCCGGCTTGAGATCGAAAGTCGGAACATCGGGGGAGTGGATAAGAATTCTGTCTTCACCCTTAAATGTCTTTTCCTCGCCTCCGTTGAAGAAGAATGTAACGTGAGCATATTTTTGTGTCTCGGCAATTCTGAGCTGAGTTTTTCCCTGTGAAGAAAGGTACTCGCCCATAGTCATTTTAAGCTCCTCCGGCGGGAATGCAACGCTTACATTCGGCATTGTTTCGTCGTACTGAGTCATGCAAACGTATGTGAGCGGGAAGAAGCCGTTCTTTCTCTCAAAGCCGTCAAACTTCTCGTCAACGAAGGTTCTTGTGATCTGTCTTGCACGGTCGGGACGGAAGTTGAAGAATACAACGCTGTCGTTTGCCTTGATCATGCCGTTCTTATTGATAACGGTCGGAACGATGAATTCGTCCGTAACTCCGTTAGCATAGGATTCGTTCATGCTGTCAACTGCGCAGTCTGCCTGAATTCCTTCGCCGTAAACCATTGCGGCATAAGCCTTCTCAACTCTGTCCCAAGCAAAGTCACGGTCCATAGCGTAGTAACGACCCATAACCGTTGCAATTTCGCCGACTCCAAGCTCCTTTGTTTTAGCATAAACGTCCTTGATAAAGCCGACACCCGATGTTACGGAAACATCACGTCCGTCCATTATGCAATGGATATAAACCTTATCGAGACCCTCGCGCTTTGCCATTTCAAGCAAGCCGTAAAGGTGCTCAATGTGGCTGTGAACGCCGCCGTCGGAAAGAAGTCCTACAAGGTGGAGGGCAGTACCGTTTTTCTTGCAGTTCTCGCAAGCCTTGAGCAGAGCCTCATTCTTGAAAAAATCGCCGTCCTGAATGGACTTTGAAATCTTAACAAGCATCTGATAAACAACGCGGCCTGCGCCGATGTTTGTATGACCGACCTCGCTGTTTCCCATCTGACCGTCCGGGAGACCTACATCAAGTCCCGAAGCGCCGATAGTAGTGAACGGATTTTCTTTAAAAAGTCTTGTAAGATTGGGAGTATTTGCAGCTTCAATTGCATTTTCCTTTGCACCGGGGTTGATTCCGAAGCCGTCCATGATACATAATACAACCGGTCTTTTCATAATAAATCACCACTTTCAAAATCAGAGGACTGCCGCATTTTATGAAGACCAAAGAGCTCGAGTCTCTTTGGCCTGCGCATAATGCGTCAGCCCCGCGAAAATTATATCCGATATAAATTATTTACTTGCTGCCTTAACAATAGCCGCAAAGTCGGGAGCCTTGAGAGATGCGCCGCCGATAAGACCGCCGTCAACATCTTCCTTGCCGAGAAGCTCATCTGCATTCTTGGCGTTCATTGATCCGCCGTACTGAACAACAAACTTGTCGGCAGCTTCCTTGTCATAAAGCTCGGCGATAAGCTCACGGATAGCCTTGCAGACCTCCTCAGCCTGATCGGCTGTTGCAGTCTTGCCTGTTCCGATAGCCCAAACCGGCTCATATGCGATGATGATTCTGTCAAGCTCTTCCTTGCTTACGCCCGCAAGAGCAATCTTAACCTGAGAGGAAACGACTTCCATTGTGATGTTCTGCTCACGCTGCTCAAGATATTCACCTACGCAGAGGATAACAGTCATGCCGTTGTCAAGAGCGGCTCTCGTGCGGTCATGAACTGTAACGTCTGTATCGCCGAAGTATGTTCTTCTCTCGCTGTGGCCTGTGATAACGATATCAACGCCGCAAGCCTTGAGCATTTCAGCGGAAACCTCACCTGTGAATGCGCCGCTCTTTGCCCAGTGGCAGTTCTCTGCACCGATTTTGATGTTTGAACCCTTAGCTGCTTCAAGAGCTGCAAAAAGGTCAACATAGGGAACGCAGCAAACTACGTCACAATCTGCGTCTGCAACGAGAGGCTTGATCTCATTGATGAGAGCTGTAGTCTCCGCAGGGGTTTTATTCATTTTCCAGTTACCTGCGATAACTGCTTTACGAAGTGATTTGTTCATTTTAACTACCTCCGATTATTTGTCGTTAAGAGCTACGATGCCCGGAAGCTCCTTGCCCTCAAGGAATTCAAGAGAAGCACCGCCGCCTGTTGAGATGTGAGACATCTTGTCGGCAAAACCGAGCTTCTGAACAGCAGCAGCCGAGTCGCCGCCGCCGATGATTGAGATAGCGCCGGAATCTGCAACGGCAGTTGCAACAGCGATTGTACCTGCTGCGAAGTTATCCCACTCGGAAACGCCCATAGGTCCGTTCCAGATTACCGTTCCGCTGCCCTTGATAGCGTCAGCGAAAAGAGCCTGTGTCTTAGGACCGATGTCAAGACCCATCCAGCCGTCAGGAATATTACCTTCAACAACTTGTGATTCGGCGTCGTTTGCAAATTCTTTAGCAACTACTGTATCAACAGGAAGAAGTAGCTTATCGCCTGCCTCGTCAAGCATTTTCTTGGCATAGTCAATGTAATCAGGTTCAAG
>ULPP01008305.1_pt1 | contig 10727 bp, 20 predicted proteins | sample 1953531 | NCBI WGS metagenome assembly ULPP01 (sample SAMEA4835630, study PRJEB28245) | human gut metagenome | biome: gut microbiome; material: fecal sample | place: Denmark | collected 2008
ACTCTCATACCAAAATCTGCACAAGCCATATTTCCAGGCAATCCGTCTGTTGTCTTGTTATACCAATAATCTGCAATTTCACGATACATATGACCGATAGTTGCATGACAACAAGGTTTCCATAATTCTACCTGAAGAATACATTCAATCCACTGTACAAGCCAAGCAAACTTATCATCTGTATTTGTGATTTCAATACAAGGAATTCCCATTGGCACAAGTGTTCCTTCTGGTAATGCTCTAATCTCAAGTGGTAAATATCCTAATCTGTGAAGTTCTACAATCTTCTCTAAATCATAGTTATCTCTTCCAATTTGCACATCCATTGAACCCGTATAAAGAGATAACATTTCATCTTCTGACAAATCGAAGAAATTTTTCTGAAAATATCCCATTAAATATTCTTTGATAAATGCCTGTAATCCAAAGAAAACCATTTCCTTTTGATTCTCCAACATTGATTTTCGAGACACCCAATATGATACCAGTTTAGTTAAACCCTTTGGGTACATACGATCGTGGCACTGTTTGTAAGTATCTGATAATAATAAAGCCATTGTGTTATCCATAATTCTTAAACCTCCATAACTGTAATTTTTTCATGATTACCATTAAATAAACTGTTTGTAGTAAATAATCTGTTCACTGTATTATTCTCCAAAGACTTAATCAATGTTCCTTTTTCTTTATCAAGAATTGAATTCTCTGTATGTGTTGCATACGCATAAATCTCAGTTACACCATGTTTCTTTAATTCTTCTGCACTATAATAAAGTGAACCGCCATATGCGATAATATCATCAATCATTAACACAGCTTTATCCTTCAAATCAATACCATTTGTCCTAATGTCTAATCCAAGGATTTTGCCTGTCTTCCAATCTCTTTTCTTTTCACCATAACAATACGGTAACTCAGGAAATAAATCTGAATATCTCTTAGCTGCACCTGCATCTGGGAAATAAAGTACAAGATTTCTCATACCAATCTTTGAAATAGCTTTATCAATATACTCTTTTGGATTTTCTTTTACACAGTTATTAAGTAATGCAGTAGAAACATCACTGTGAGCATCCAAAACATAAACCGATGAAAATCCTAACCAATTGATAAAATCGCAAAAATACTTCAATGTGAATACTTCATCATCATTTTTCACTCTATCCATTCGTGCATTGGGAATGTATGGAAGAGACAAATAATAATCCACATTAGTAAAAAATCTTTCAAGATGTTTCCTTACTAACATCAGATAAAACATTTCATCGTTACTCTCATAAATCCATTCAATCCAAATGCAAGGAGAGCCATCATAAGAGTCTTCCTCAATGTTGTTTGTATCAATATTTACTCTTGGTGTCCCATCTGGGAACTTATTGATTGTTACAATATCGCCATTAATTTTAATCATGTTCTACTCTCCAATCTTTTTATATTCCGTGTACACTTTGTTTTCACAGTAGTACAAGTTATAATCACACTGCTCAATGTACCACCATAACTTCTGATGTCCTTCTCTAAGATATTCTCTACAGTAATTTGTTTCCTGATAGTGATTATCTACCATCTGTCTGAAACTCAACTCATCAATATCATCTGAGTTATGACAATACACTGCTATTCTGTTGATTAAATCCTCTGTGAAATTTTCCGTGACTACGAATACGACTCTTACAATTTCATATCTTAATCGCTTAATGGATTTTAATTGTTCAAAATCATGTAAATGGTATACAACTCTATTAAAATATGCATATGGTGCGTCTTTTACGTTTGGCATACTTGTATGTAATTCTATCTGAACTTTATGTAAAGTTATATCGAAGAATTTCCTATACCACTCAATGTTATTCTCTAAATTCCATAATGGATCTCCACCACCAGATATTGATACCCAATTACATTGATTTTTCTTAATCTCCTCTTCTAAAGAGTTCAATCCATCAATCGTACTCTTTGGAATCTGAAGATTATTATTCTTTACAATGCAATATGGACATGAATAGTGGCATCCAAAATTGGTTATCACACTCATGTACTTATCCATATTTTATTCTCCAATCACTTCAATCTGACACATCTTCATAGTTGCTAATGCAGCCTTGTGAGTATCAGGTGTCACACCTGCGCAACAGCTTGCATCTACTGTAATATCAATCTCAGGATAATTTGCTCTGATAATAAGTGCATTTGAAACCACACAGATTTCGGTGCATAATCCGCAGATTTCAACACTTTTAAATTTAAAATCATCCCAATGTGTCCAACCGAATGTAGGCTTATCAATCAGAATATCGTTTTCAATATCAAAATCTAACTTATCGGAAATCTGCCAACCAATAGTATTCTTTACACAGTGAGTAATAGGGAGATGCTTACCCTCATATGTTTCTAAGTAATTCTCAGGATGTGTATCTCTTGTAAAAATTACCTGCTTACCAGCATCATTATACTTCTTAATTTTCTTTGCTACATTTGATACAATCGCCTGTGCTTCCTTTGTGCCAAGTGTTCCATTAATAAAATCATTCTGCATGTCTACAACAATTAATGTTTCTCTCATTTTGTTACCTCTTTTCTTTGTTCTTTCATTACCAAATGGCTAACATTTACTGCTTCTCTCATAGCTTCTGCAAACTCATAAGCACAATCAGAAGTAAATCTTTCCTGCACTTTTGCAATATCATTTGTATCAACTTCACTATGAATTCTTGCATCAATAATATATTTTCCGTCTTTACATTGAATATCTATCATTGTTTAATTCCATTCCTTTCCACTTCATAAAAGCAACATAAATCAACCGCATGATTTCTTTGAATAGTGAGATTATCTACTTCTTCCTTTAATTCTTTATTCTCTTTTTCAAGTGCAGCTATTCTATTTCTCAACTCATCTTCTTTTGAAAATTTCTGAATTCCAATCTGTTTATAATCAGATGTAACAGTTTTAACAGAATAATTGCTTATATAATCTGTTGTTCCATCAAGATATGTAATTGTTGGTTCAAAGAATCCACGCTTCTTACACTCATCACAATGACAAATGGATGAAATATATCCAATTTTGCCATCACTGCTTTCTACATAATCACCTTCATGAAATTGAATATCTGTTATATTATTCTCTTTTGGAACAATTGGATCTCTGAATATAAGTTTTAAATATCCTTTACCTACATTTCCTTCACTAATAAATCTATAACCAAGATCTTCGTATTTTTTAATTGTATCTTTTGCTTCATATATTTTTACACAAACTGTCATTTACTTATTCTCCTCATCTTCACCTAAAATTTTCTTTCTTAATGAGTTCCAACCATCATCATAGCCATCACAATACTCATCCATATATTCATCATTATGTGTCTCATCTGGCAATTCTTTTAATGGACACCAATTTGGTTTTTCTTGACAATATCCATTTTTACTATCAATCATTCTACAAAGAGTATTATCATTTAGCTCATCCATTAATTCACAACATGCTTCGATACCTTCTTGTATTTCTCTACAAAAATTACAATCACAACAAGTTTCAGGCATATCTAACACTAAAACAGCTTTACTCATTGTTTTATTCTCCTATCGTCTTAACAATCTATATTACCTCAATAAAGTCATCAGGGATTATATCTTTATTTACAGTTACATATGGAAGTTCACTTCTGTCGAAAAAATTACAAGTCAAATATAAATTAACAATATATTTTTTCTTCTCCAAGGATTGTTTCAGCGTTATCTACTATATATTGTCCACAATATTTAATTCTCTGAATAAGTTCATTACGGATAGACTGTTTTTCGTCTATTACATTTCTGGTTATTCCTTCCATATTCTCTCTCTCCTTTCTCCACAAGAAATTCCGCATTCCTACGAACTTCATATTCTATTTATTCTCTGTTACAACTTCATAAAACTCAAAATATGAGCTATAACATCAACAGTCCATCCGTTGCCAATTGCTTCAAATCTTCTTGTCTTAGGCATTACTTTTACATTGCCACTCTCATCCATTCCAAACTCCGTATAATTGTCTGGAAGTGTCTGAAGTCGTTCAATTTCTAATGGACATGTCTTTTTATATTTTTCTCCACCAAGCCAAACATTGAATTTTGTTTCTGTTCTGCAACGTGGCACTGTTGGAGCTTTCTTATCCAAAAAGTACAGCCTGTCCTGCTGCGAATAATGACCTTTGCCACCAAGATCATATTTTATGTAATTCTCACACTTAATCATTGTGTTCCTGATTCTGTCATCAAAGTATTTGACTAAATCTGGATCATCACAGATAACATCTTTCACTAATAATCCTTTATCATCAGGAAGTGTGATATTTGGTATGTTCGTCCAATACAGACGTTTTCTTCTCTGAGCTGATAATAGCTGACTATCAATCATAATTTGTTGTACACCCAATTCCTCACTAATAGCGTCTTGAATCTCATTAGCCATTCCATAGTTATTTTCATATAGGAAATATGTTGGACTTGTGTTATTCTTTGCTTCTACAAATTTCTGAAAAAGTTTCCAACCTTCGCCTTCTGTATCAATTTCTCTCTTCAATTTTGCTGTTTTACTACACTTGGCTTTCGACCAGAACTGGCAAGGTGAACCACCCATTAATAGATCGACTCCATTAAAATCCTTGAAGTCGGTAGAAAATACGTCACCGTATCTTTTGATATCAGGATAATTATATCTACTGATTTTGATTGCATTCTCTTCAATTTCAAATGCGTTATACTCACTGACTGGAATATTGGCTTTATCTAATGCAACTCTTCCACAAGAGATTCCATCAAATAAACTTAACACTCGTAGCCCTTGAGGATTATTTTTTTCATTATTCTCTGTCAAAATACACTATTTTACAGAGGTTACGTAACCATAATTACCTAGAATTTACTGTTATCCTTTCTTCTTAATTATTTTGTTATAAAATCCTATGGAATTTGCACGTCTGCAAAAACCATAAGAAAAAATATTTCTTATTACTTTTGTTTGGAAAATTTGGCTGAATCGCCAAGATAGAAATTTTTATATATGATTATTCTTCGTCTTGAAATGATTTAATTCGATTTTCTAAATAATCAATCTCATCATTCCAATGGTCTATTAGCATGTCTTCGATTTGATGCTTTGCATCTTCTATACTGTCTGCAAACAATGTATCATATTCAACATTTAGTTCTTTTGATACATATATAAATATGTTTTCGTCTGCCTCATCTTGTACAAAACCAGCTACTACATTTTCATCATCTTCTTCATAAAATTGACTAAAATGTAATTTATAACATTCCTTACCAAAGTCATTCTTTTCACCTGTTTCCCAATATTTCTTCACTTTATCACCTCACTTAATTTTGCCGATCAGCCTTTGAATAGAATTACTTCTATATTAGATTATTCTCTACTTTACAAATGGATTATCCATAATATGGTCATTAATCATATTTTTAAATCCAAAAGGTGAATCAATCACCCTATCTGAATATTTGAATTGTTGTAAAAATCTGATTACATCACGAGCATCACCAGATGATAATGGCATAAATGATACGTACTCTGGGTGACCTTTAATACATACAACAGCCCAAGAATGGTCGCTATGTAAATGAATATCAGTTCCGACATCCATCATTGAATTTATTAATTGATGACAATCATTGACTAATCTATATGCGTCTGAATATTGGTTTCGTGCCATTTGCATCTGTATAGTAGATTTTTGCAAGTCCTTTAATTCAGTCTCAAAGAACCAAGTTCTTAATTTATTTCGTATTTTATCTTTTATTTTCACGTTCTCACCTCACTTTACAATATTCTAATAATCTGTTCATACAAACAAATATCTCTGTCATTGATTGCCTTATTCAAATGCATATGACCAAACAGATGTTTTTTGTATTCAGTTGCAGCTTTCACTTCTTCCAAATAATTAGTCAACACATCTGGTTTATACAACCACTTACCGCCCATAAGATATAATTCAGATGTAGAAGGACTATGCGTAATAATATAATCGACTAAATTATTATTCTCTTTTAAAACATCTAATCCATGCTGCATCTCTTCATCTGTTGGTAATTCCTCTTCCCACCAAGATAAATCTTTTATGCGATACATATACTTACCGTGATTATCAAGTTTCTTAGCGTCTTCTCTCTTCTTTTTCTCATCCAACTTCACGCCAACAATATACTTAACAATTTCAATCTTGTTAGAAATCTCCTCATCTTCCTTTGACTTAGTATTCAGAAGACTCTCTTCCTCAGACTTCTTTACTTCCGCATTGAGTGTCTTAAATACTGAGTCCAGATTTGTGAGAGATAAATCCCACAAATCAATTACGTTAATCATTCCTCTGAATGGGAACTGATAGTTTGCTCTTGTTGCATTGATAAATAATTCGTTGTTTGTCATAATAATAATCTCCTTTTCTAATTCTAATTAAAACTTAATCTTCATTACACGCTCTGTTGCGCCCTTAACCTTAATAATTAAATCTTCTCTCTTTGTCATAGAGAATCCAATTCCTGAAAGCTGATCATCAGTATCTTCTACATGACACTTAGCACCTAAAGCCTCGAACACTCTCTTATGCTTCATTAAATCATTATCAAGGAACTCAAGATAGAATCCATTAGGCTCTTCGCTATTTACACAATCCTTCAAGAAAAAGAATAAATGTCTATGACCAATTCCATCCTGCTCGTCAAAATAGTTTGGACTGTAACTAATTACTGATACAGGAACAAACTGATTTGTATTTACACCCCAAATCTCACGGCTTGAAATAGATGAATTTCCTGCTAATTTCTCCTTAATTGAGAAGTTTCCATTCTCATCGAGTGTTACTTCTGCAACCTGAACTTTTTCATCAGTTCTCATCGACTTATCGTAATCAAACTTGTAAATTTCTCCATTAAATTCAATCTCAGCTCTAAATCCATGCCTTACGCTTCCTGAATACTGATGTACAAAGAACTTATAAACACCTGGTTTCATTCTTGACAGGTCTTCCCAAGTAATATTCTCTACTGCAACCTTTCCATCTGGATGAATAATATCAACGTCTAACTGACCACCCATTCTTGAAACACTTGGCTTTCTACAATTACTAAAGAAAATTTCATTCTTATCTGGCTCAATACAATGTGCATCAAGATCGTAATTATCATGACCATCTTCATTCCACTGAATAGAAAATCTGAGTACACCATCGACATTACCGCCAGCAGCTTTTACATTCTGCTTCATATCAGAATCAGTAATGTTTCCTGAATAAGCCCAAGATAATCCATTATTCCACTTGAACATTGTCTTAGCGTCTGGATTAACAGGTGCAATCATAGAAACAAAGTTCTTCTCATGCTTATTCTCTACAAAAGCTTCAATCTCCTTTGCAGTTGGAAGTACCTTATTAATGAAATCCTGTGCTGAAATCTCTTCAACCTTAGAAAACTTCTTAGGACTTACAGCAACATCTTTTTCCATCTGTCCAAAGATATCATCTGCACTAACCATTCTTCTTGCAGCACTCTTATTTGAAAACAGTACATTATTTACAGTAATATCATTAAGATTAGCAAATCTTCTCTGTAATGAATCCATGTATCCAAGTTCTGTAATGGTCTTCTTTGCATCCTCAAGCATTTTCTTTGTAAAAATAGCCTTTGGTCTTTTATAGTTGCTCGGTGCTGTAATCTGCTCATACTTCTTAACTGCTGTGTCAAGATCCATATCCTCACTTACATTAATAAGAAGTGTTCCAATAGAATGATTTCTAATTCTACCAATAGCCATACCTGCTGTTACCGACTTCTCCCAAGCATATAAATCCTTTTCAGTATCAGAAGTCAGCTTATCGTATTCCTTCTTATACTTCTTGAACTCTGCGAGTACACCTTTCCACTCTTCGCCCTTGTAAAGCGTATTTGAATTGATAAGTTCAAGAATTGTATCAAGTGCTTCCATAGTAATCTCATCGAGAGAACGCTTAAATACATTTCTTGTATCTCTGAACTGTCCTTTAACTTCCTCGTTAGAACGACTACTTCTATTTACGAACTTGTTTGGAAGCTCTAAGAAGAAATGATCCCACTGATGAGATTTTTCATTGATTTCCTCAAAGTTAAAATCTGTACCAATTTTGGGGAACTTAGTTGTATAAATATCTGTAACTGTATGAGCTTTTACAAAAGTATCAAGTGCATCACATACTGGCTGATATGTTGTATCACCAAGATTCAGTTCCCAAATCGTATGAATCTGGTTATCCTTGATAGTGACAGCAGAACCAATATTCTTAATAAACTGTCTACAACAACTACAATCATGCTCTCTACGCTCTCTGAAAATCTCATTTGTACCAGCAGGGAAGCTATCAAGATATGTATTCCATAATTGATCCTTATCTACATTTACCTCAAATAAATGAGTTGCCTCTTTCTGCATTTCATCGAAGTGCTTCTGTAATGCCTTCTTAAACATCATAAATCCATCCATATTTTGTACCTCTTCTTTCTTATATTTATTTTTGTTAATTGTTTCTACTGTTATATTCTCCGTTTATATCAAACCAGTTGCCTTATCTGGGTTCTCATTAGCCCATTTTATCCATCTTTCAGCATAAGATTCAGTTTTACTATTTAATCCAAACACTTCTCTTGTGAGTATATATCCTTTACCAATCGACTCTTCCATTTCTTTTGTGTTGTTATCTACGTCATCTGCGTCTAATGGTCGAAACACTGTCTTGGTAAAATATCTTCTACCATATTTCTTTGTTGTCGTGATTTTATTTATTTTATCCTTATATAACTTCCATACACCAGATGAATCTTTGTTAATCTGTCCTACGCAATCTCCTATATTTAACATATTGTCTCCTTTCTAAAATCCCAATGAAACGAAGTTTTCTTGCTAATATTCTTCTGCTATATCATCATATTCGCTTGACAGATATTTAATCAAATCTTTATAAATATCCAACTGATGGTCGTATAAATAATTACACAATTCAATATCACTATCGAAAAACTCTTCAATAGCTGTGGAATTAGCCCATCTGTCAAAAGCAGTTCTTGTTGAAACTCTAAGCATCCATCTATTTTTTGTTCCGCTATGAGGCTCTACTATCATAAAAATAACTGTATCTGTTCTTGCTTCTAAATGACCTTCGTATTCATAAATCTCGTAATCCTGACCATTGTTTACTTTGTCATTCTCAAACCATCTTCTTATATTTTCCATTACCTTACCTCTCTTCTATCCAAAATCTTCTGAATGGTTTTCTTATCTTTCTCAGATAAACTATCCCAATCTAACTTAAAACTCCCACAATTTTTATGGCGATTCCAACCATCATCACAATCATAAGAATAACGGTACGCACAATAATCACATGCCATTTATTTTCACCTCTCTTCCAAAGAAATCGAACATTACTGTGATATTTCTATTTTAATTTCAGTACCCTCATAATTACCTGTTATTTGCCTTTTTGCTACAGATATTCCCTCTTGATATTCATTGATAACATTTTCTAAATATTCCATAATATCATAAAAATCTTTAAGCAACCAAGGATGTGTATAAGATATATGAATTCCATCACATAAAAATCTCCAAAGAAAATCTTTTGCTTCTCTTTTACAACGCCACTCCTCTTCATATTTAAATTCCATAGAACCAACATAATCATAATATTCAAAATCATCAACTACTATATCTCTATTAGTACAGCCAAAATCTTCGACATCCCTTAAATTGTAATCACCGTCTGTATATAATGTATAACTAATATTTATTTGCATCTTTTCACCTTTCTTCCTATGAAACCTAACGTTAATGTGGCAATAAATACTCTCTTTCCTCTATATAAAATTCTTTCTGCCACCTATCCATTAAGTCATAATGATTTTGTTCCATATAACAAGATGAACCATTATATCCATCGTATTCTTTCCAGATAATTTCTTCTGCCAAGATATGTAACTCCTTGTGTGATAACGATTTTAGAAAATCTCTAAATGTTACATAATTTGTTCTCTTATCTAATACTTTCTTAAGTTTTGTTTTTCTTCTAAACATCTTTTTCTACCTCTCTTCCAAAAAAATCGGACATTTAATTCTTGTTATCATTTACCTATTTTCATCCAACCATTTAAAAAAATTCTTGTCATATAAATTCGGAATATCATTTCTGTTTCCTTCTACAAAATTAATAATATCCTGAATTAATTCTTGCCTTCCACGAACGTTTAATTCAAATTTGTAATACTCTATGCAAAAAAATAATATACTCTTTAATTTTTCTGCTTCCATATTTTCTATTTTGGTTTATTAAACTATGATATTCGTCCTCTGTTAAGATATATTTTTTTACTGTTTGATGTACTTCCATTTCTTGTATCTCCATATTTCACCTCATAATTCAAAGAAAAGAATTTTACTCTTTAAATGCATAGTCGCTTGCTACCCATTTATATCCACCAAATTCAAAATGCCAAAGATTATCTTTTCCTAATTCTGCATCAACGACCTTTCCTTCGACTTGTTTCGCAATTCCACAATGTTCTCCGTATTCCATATAGCTTTTAATTATCTTTTTCATACAATTCTACCTCCTGAAATGCTACGTTACTTTCATCTTGATTAGTTTCTTTGCATTTCTGTCTTCCAACATCTTAAAAATCAAATGCTCTACCAACTGAGCT
>ULPP01004220.1_pt1 | contig 10706 bp, 5 predicted proteins | sample 1953531 | NCBI WGS metagenome assembly ULPP01 (sample SAMEA4835630, study PRJEB28245) | human gut metagenome | biome: gut microbiome; material: fecal sample | place: Denmark | collected 2008
TAAAAAGTGTTGCACTTGACTTGACAATCTACCCTACGCCCCTGCGACCCCGTTTTTATATAATCAAGAGGTTTATCGACAGTCTGAAACTCCCTCAGTGTTTGTGAGGGAGCCGGACTGTATATCACTTACTTCAGGAGAAATCTTGTTGGTTAAATCAGAAGATTGCAACAACTGCACCGTTGTACTTTTCGTTGATGAAGTTCTTTACATCGTCTGACTTGAGAGCCTTTATAAGAGCCTGAATCTTGGGGAGGTTTTCGTTACCGCTCTTTACAGCTACAATGTTTGCGTAGGTCTGAGCCGCATCGCCTGAAGCGTCTTCAACTGCGAGAGCCTTGCTTATGTCAAGACCTGCGGCAAGAGCATAGTTGCCGTTGATGACTGCTAAAGAACCTGCGTCGCTGTTTGCAAACTGAGCGGCAACCGTATCAGCCTGAACTGTTGTTATCTTGTAGCCGTGGTCGTCCTTTATATCGAGCGTTGTAACACCGTCCTTGGCGTTTGCACCCTCGGGAAGCTCGATAAGACCTTCCTGCTGTAAGAGAAGAAGCGCTCTTGTTTCGTTGCTGTCATCGGCAGGGATTATGATTGTTGCGCCTTCCTTGACATCTGCCAGCTTTTCAACGCCGTTGCCGTAAAGGCCGAACGGCTCATAGTGAATGAGTGCGGCGGGAACTATGTCTGTTCCGTTCTTCTCATTGTAGTTGTTGAGGTAGGGTGTGTGCTGGTGGTAGTTTGCGTCAAGCTCTCCGCTTGCAACTGCGTTGTTGGGCAGTACATAATCATCGTAAATGGTGATCTGAAGATCGTAGCCTTCCTTAGCGAGCTTGTCCTTTACAAATTCGAGTATCTCGCCGTGAGGTGTAGCTGTTGCACCGATTTTGATAACGTTGTCTGTGTCTGCTGAGCTTTCTGCGGCGCTTGATGCTGCAGAAGATGTATCTGCCGAAGAAGCATCGTTTGATGAAGCTGTCGAGCTTGTGTCGTTTGAACTGCACGCTGTGAGCGTTACACCTGCAAGAGCCGCTGTAAGTATTAATGATAAAATCTTTTTCATGTCAATTCTCCGTTTCTGCGGTTTTACCGCCTGTCAATGTTGTATTTTGTTTATCGTTTATCTTTCTTTGTTCTGCACCGTTAGTTTACGGGTTTTATCTCTTTATATACTCTTTATATACAACATCGGCACATTCGTCCGAAACGGAAATTCTGTCGCAACAGCTTTATGAAAAGCAGTGACATATTATATCTCTCCTTACTTGTTTATACGTTTGTCTGCCTTGCGTGCTATCAGCATACCGAGCTCTTGAATAAGCTGTACTATGATAACCGTGAGCAGAACGCATATCCATACAATATCGTTATTGAAACGCTGATAACCGAATGAAATAGCTATCATACCAAGTCCGCCGCCGCCGATCGTTCCTGCCATTGCCGAGTAGCCGAGAATGGTTACAAGTGAAATGACTGCGCCGACCATAAGTGCGGGCTTTGCTTCGGGGATAAGCACCTTGCATATTATCTTGAGTGTTGAGCTGCCCATTGCCTGAGCCGCTTCAATAACGCCTTTGTCAACCTCTTTGAAAGAGGATTCTGTCATTCTTGCCACATAAGGTATAGCCGCTATAACAAGCATTACTATCATCGCCTTATTGCCAAGACTTGTTCCTACAATAACCTTTGCGGCGGGTAAGCACGCAACCATCAGAATGATGAATGGGATACTGCGGAAGATGTTTACTAAAATACCGATTATTTTGTTCAGCCACGGGATAGGGTGGATTCCGTCCTTATCGGTCACTGTAAGCAGTACGCCTATCGGAAGTCCGAAAACGTAAGCTACGAATGACGAGATGAACGTTAAGTATATCGTTTCCCATATACCCTGTAAAAGTACGCCTTTATCCCACAGCTGTATAAGATCGCCTGACATTTTTCTTCCCCCTTACACCTGTGAATAGGTAACGCTGTTGGCTTTAAGATATGCTGTTATCTTTTCTGCCGATGTATCGTCATCGGGCAGCTGTACCAGAATCTGACCGTATGCCTTGCCGTCAATGTCCTTTGTATCTGCGTGAAGAATATTGACGGGAGTGCTGCATTTTAATATCATATCGGATAACAGCGACTTTGAAGAATTTTCACCGTTGTAGATAATCCTTATCTTCTTTCCGTGTTCGCTTGTTACCGGAAGCTCGCCCTGCGGCATTATGAGCTTTTTGGCAATATCCGACTTGGGATTTGCGAATACCGTTCTTACATCGCCTATCTCTGCGACCGTGCTGTTATCAAGCACTGCGACCCTGTCGCATATACTGTCTATTACCTTCATCTCGTGAGTTATCACAATTATGGTAACTCCGAGTGTGCGGTTGATTTTCTTAAGAAGCTCAAGCACCGACCTTGTTGTGTCGGGGTCAAGTGCGCTTGTTGCCTCGTCGCACAGAAGATAGTGCGTTTTTGCGGCAAGCGCTCTTGCTATTGCTACTCTCTGCTTCTGACCTCCCGAAAGCTGTGACGGATACGCCTTGGCTTTATCGGAAAGTCCTACAAGTTCGAGCAGGCTTTCTGCTCTCTTTACAGCGTCTGCCTTTTTCATACCTGCGATCTCAAGCGGATAGCAGATGTTCTTTATTACGTTTCGCTGTGCGAGAAGATTAAAGCCCTGAAACACCATTCCGATGTTCTGCCTTGTTTTAAGAAGCTCTTTTGTTTTAAGGCTTCCAAGCTCCTTGCCGTCTATTATTACCTGTCCCGAGGTCGGGCGCTCAAGGTAGTTTATGCAACGGACGAGTGTGCTTTTGCCGGCTCCCGAAAGTCCGATGATGCCGAATATCTCTCCGTCGGTTATTGTTATGTTGATGTCTTTTATCGCAGTAACGCTGCCTTTCGAGGTGCGGTACGTCTTTTCAAGGTTTTTAAGCTCTATCATATATCCTCCCATAAAAATAACGGACGTTTATTTTACGTCCGTGCGTTTGAATATCCGACAGGCTCAGACTTTCTTTCGGGACAGACGTATTATATTGTTTGCACACATTCGCATTTTATTGTTTGCGGTTGTCGGTTTCATCCGGTCAGCCCCTTTCGTTTTCGTTGTTATGAGTATAACATACTAAACCTATGTTGTCAATAGGTTTAGTGGATTTAGCTTGTCGAAAATAATTACACAATCCTTACCACTTTTGTAGGTTTTGTATAAACGAGGCTGAATTAAATATTACGGTAATTATTGACTTTTAAGAAGCGGTGTGTTATAATTGAGTAAACTCAAGACTAAACTGTTGATTATAATACTGAGGCTGATAAGGAGGATACGAATTGAAGGGATTACAGCCAAAGGGCATAGCAAGACGAAACAAGATGCTGCTTGCGGCTATTCAGTTATTTTTAGAGCAGGGATATGAAAAGACGACCACTGCACAGATAGCAAGGGCGGCAGGAATGTCACCGACATCGTTCTTTGCGGCATTTGAAAATAAGGAAGCGCTGCTTCTGACGCTAACGCAGATCATGTTTGAAAATCAGTTTGCAAAGGCGAGGGCATTCGCAAAGGATATGGAGCCGCTCATGGTGTACTGCCTTGAAACGTCATTGCAGATATATATAACCGAGCTGTCCGAGCCGCTGAGGGAGATATATGTAATGGCATATACCCTGCCAAGCACTACGGAATATATTTTAAAAAGTACAGCCGTACAGATAAAGGCTATATTCTCGCCGTTTATGCCGGATGCGGAGGATAAGGATTTCTACGAGATGGATATAGCATCGGGAAGTATAATGCGTGGCTTTATGGCGAGAAAGTGCGATATGTACTTCACGGTGCAGAAGAAGATAAGCCGTTTTCTTGAGTGCTGTCTTAAGCTGTATGATGTGCCTAAGGAAAAACGTGCGAGCCTTATAGAAGCGGTACTTGCGTTTGATCTGCACTCGGTAGCAAAAAGGCTTATAGATGAGATAATCGCAAAAGCGGAAACGGGTCTTGAAAAAGCAATCGAAAGTACGATAAACGAAAAAAGCCAAAACGGATAATTACGGAGGTGGGTTATGTTCAAAAAGATGAAAACAAGGAAAAGGCTGGCGGCGTTAATAACGCTTATTACGCTGTTTGCGTTTTCAAGCGTGATGACGGTTATGACGGCGGCACAGGAAGCGTCGCTTGTATCCGCAACGCTTACTACGGACAAGGAGAGTTATGAAGAGGGGGAAAACGTTAATATTGCTCTTACGGTGAAGAACGGCAATATTTACGGGATTGATAAGGTAAAGTCTGAAATCGGATTGCCGGACGGACTTACACTGAAGAAGGGCAAGCTTACCGACGGTGAATATACACTTGCGGCAGGACAGAGCAGGTCAAATGAGATAACGGCTTATATAGAGAAAGCCTCAAAGCCCGGCGATACTACCGACCCTGTAAATCCCGGCAATCCCGAAACGGACGGTTCTCTGTGTCCGCTGTGGCTGACGCTGAGTATTTTGTCGGGTGGAACGCTTGCGGTCCTCGGTATTAAAAAGAAGTGCGGAAAAAGGATTTTTTCACTGTTCTTATGCGCTGTGATCTCGCTGACAGCGCTTCCGACAGATGTATTTGCAGACGAGGTCGTAATGCCGAATGCAAGCGGAAGTGTTACGGTAAGTAAGGACATAACCGTAAACGGTGCTAAAAAGACAATAACCGCAGAGGTTACATATAACGAGAATAAGCCATCGGAAGAAGATGAGGTCACAGTGACCTTTGATGCGGGTGACGGTACGCCCGTAGCTCCGATAACTGTTAAAAAGGGCGAAACGATAAGCAGACTTCCCGAATCATTCGGTGCGGGCAAGGCGTTTATGGGCTGGTTTACCGATACGGCATTCACGACCGAATTTTTCACCAATACTCCGGTAAACGAGGATATGACCGTATATGCTTCGTTTGTGGAATCTGCCGATGATTTCCAATCAGGCGTGAGAACCACCTACTATGTGGAGGATTGTGCGGAATATCAGCCGATCACGCTTATATGCGGCGAAGAAATAACGGCAGATAATGTATGGGAGTACATCACCTTATTTGCGTATACGGGTGATACTCCGGAAGATTTCGTTGTAACATCAAACGAGAAGGATGAATATACACTCGTTCCCGAAACCGCATACACAGCCGGCTGTATGTACCGTATGACAGCAGGCGAGGGAGTTACATTCAAGGGTCTTGACGATACGGTCAACGAGTATACATTCAAGATATACAAAGAGCAGACTAATATAATCGAGGTCAGGGACAATATCAAGTATCTCGATAAAGCCAAGTTGTTCGCTACGGATAAAACCGATGAGTATATGGTTCAGGCGGATTATTTTGAAGAAAATTCTCTTGCTGTGGGCGATGTGCTTTGCATTGATAACGGCACAAAGAATTTTACCGAAAACTGCCTGTTTGTAAAAATTACAGATACAATAAAGGACAGAAACATTTACTACATTCAGACAGCCGATTGCGAAGCGGAAGATGTTTATGACAATGTTGATGTTTATTTTGTCGAGCCTGCAAAAAACAAGTTCCTTGAGGAGCAGATCGACACCGAGGCGATAGCGGAAGAAGTAAAGAACAGCGAGGGCGTACAGCAGCTGAACCTTGTGCTTGCGGCACTGCTTGCCGAGGATGAAACCGTAAACGAGATAATGGAGGGCGAGCCGCTTGTTAGCGATACAGTAACCGCCACTGCTTATGCCGCTTCGGACGATGACAGATTAAAGGATTTCTCGGACTATTCTCGTCCTAAAGAGGATACGCTCAAGAGCATCGCCGCAAGTCTTGCTATCGGTCTTTCCGTATCCGTAAAGGTCGGTGAAGCAGAAAATGATAACTTTACTACTGTTAATCCGGATTACTGGTCGGTCATTACATTCGAGTTGAATTATAAGACTACCATTAAGAAAAAACTCAAGGTAGATGCAACATTTACAGTAAGCGAATATCTTAATGTTTCATTCCAGGGCTATAATTCATTCGAATTCAAGTGGTTTGAGCTGCCTGAGCTTGAATTCAACTATGCGGCTAATATCTATACGCAGACGGATATTGAACTTAAAGTTCTTGTCTGCTCGGTAGGCGCAAACAGCTACAGGAATATCACGAGCGAAGTCGCAAAGATGCTTGGCAGTGATGAGAAGAACGATACCGCAGGTCTTGTAAAGGATGTCAAGGATATGCTTAACAAGAAGGGCGGAGAGATAGAAATATGCCGTATACCGTTCTTCACGGCATTTAAACCGCTGTCGCTGTTCCAGCTTAACTTTGAACTTAGCCTTGTTGTAAAGATGAATTTCGCAGGCGGTATAGGAAGTAAGTTCTCGATACTTGACGCAACGCAGGTAGGTACGCACGGCAACTCAAAGGATAAAGAGTTCAGTATGTACAAAAACAAGCTTATCGAGGGCGACAGGTACAGCTTTGATCTTACGGTATTCGGATATGTCGGTGTCAAGATGGGCGTTTCCGGACAGCTTACCGTTTCGTTCACGGGTTTAAGGCGACTGGGCGAGGTCGGCGTTGAGGTCCAGGTAGGCGCATATCTTGATATATACGGTCTGGCAAAATATCATGTTGTCAAACCGGATCACCGATACAGTACGGTATACCGGACGCTGACAGGCGGATTCTATCTTGAAGCGGGAATTTATCTCGAAGTAAATCTTGTCGCAGAATCAAAGGTATTCAAATTGCGGCTTGAAGCTCCGCTGATACCAGAAATCAAGTGGCCGCTGTTCTCAATGGGCGACAAAAACCTTGTTATATGCCTTAACGATATCACAACTCCGATATTATTCAGCTCAAACGGCACTTACTGGGGAGAAGTCAATATTGATAATCTTCCGGCAGTGTCCGCACAGACGCTTGATATTACAACAGGCATAATAAATTACAATGCGTCTGTACCGTGGAGCAAGCTGTCGATGAATGTTTCGGGCGAAGGCTTCAGAATGCTCTATGACAGGAGAGGAACATTTATCCGTTACGAGCAGCCATTCAGTATGTCCGGCTTCTACAAGAACAGTACAGCCGAAGGTGTCGGTCAGATACACTATACAGGCACGTCACTTCAGTTCACAAAGACCGCCGACCCCGAAATGAGTCTTACGAAGTCGGTAAAGGTCATCTGGTACGATGAGTCGAGAGTTAAGGAAGAGGACGTAGGCAAGATATTCACTGTCAATTTCTACAGAGAGGTTGACGGAGTTAAAACTCTTGTTGAAACAAGAAAAGTACCTGCGGGCAGTCTTGCAGGCTCTTACAATACAAATAACGCTCCCGACAGCTGGAAGTACATTGACTGCGAGTGGAAGGACAAAGACCCGTACTTCATAACCGTTGACCACGACAACTATGAAATAGTATACACCGCAACAAGAGCGCAGACTCTTATGGAGATGGAATACTATGATACCGTAAACAAAGAGTGGGTAGTCGAACTGTGGGCGGTGAATGCCGGCGATGAACTTGAAGTACCCGATAACGCAAGTGACGAGTATATGAAGCTAAGCTCCTGGCACGCAACCTACGGAGTACCGTTCGGTTTTGAAAAGATGTATAAGTATGCCGGTGATAAGCTGAGAGCGATAGACTCAGGCTGCCGCAAGGATTACTATACAAGCGGTCAGCCGACAGACAAACCGCTTTACAAGGTTACGGGCAACACCCAGAGAGCGGCTTCCGAAAACTTCTATTTCAATCATCACAGCGACTATCAGAAGGTTGCACTTCACTTCAGTGCAAATTACGACAGAGCGCTGATGAACGTAACGTACAATTACTATAATTATGCCGGCGATAAGAAGTCTACAACCGTAAAGACACCTTACGGCACAAGACCGGAATTTTTCCTTTCAAGCTGGCCTTACGGTAAGAAATTCATAGGCTACACTCCCGACGGTGGCAAAACCGTATACGATGCTGATACCGTATATAATGAGCAATTGCCTTATGTATATGAGGATACCGTATACGATGCGGTCTACGAAGCCGGAATATTCGATGTAGAAATTCAGTATTATGATGATGTTGCCCGTGAATTCAAGACATATAAGACGCTGAAAATAGAGGGCGGCTCAAAGGTACCTCAGTCGGTATTTGACGAGGCGTGGAGCAAGAGTAACTGGCAGGAGGGTACAACGATACAGTTCATCGACTGGAGCGATGTATACCTGAGTGAAGAATACGGCGATGCTTACCTCAATGAGTTTATACCCGACAAGACGCTCATTTACAAGAGTATTATACTCCGTCCGAGGTTCAAACGTAATGTTACAATTAAGCTGGACGCAGGTGACGGCAGACTGATATTTGAAGAAAGCAAAGAGTTCAAGAGCTACAGTCAGGATAAATACGAGGTAGAAATTTCACGTTGGGCAACCAAGGATGCCGACAAGTACAACGATTATCAGCCTACAGGCTGGAAGGACAGCACTACAGGCGAGATATATGCCTTAGGTCAGACGGTAAAGATTGATTATTCGACAACGCTGACAGCGATCTATCAGGCTACGCCCAAGACCTATAAGGTAAATGTATCCACACCATACGGTGTACTTCTGAACGGAGAAAAGACCGATAAATTCAGCGGCGGATATGATGATTATCTCGCATTCGTTGAAAAGTACAACAATTATACTCCTGCCGATGTTGAGGGCGAGGGATATACTCTCGTGTTCAAGGGTTCATCAAGCAAAGCGTCCGAGGACGGTCTGACGCTTGATATAGTCTTTGGCAACTGGCAGAAGAATGTTCACAAGCACACATTAATACTTTACGCAAACGGCGGTAAGCTGACAGGAAGCGATGAACGCACGGCGGATTACGGTACAGAAATTAAGCTGTCGGATATGGCGACTGCGTCAAAGACGGACGACCTGAGAGATTATATCTTCGGCGGCTGGAAGGACGAGGACGGAAATATCTACGGCGCTGACGATATAATAACGCTGACAAAGGATACGACATTGACAGCGGTATGGAAAAACGGCGCATACAAGGAATACACGATAACCTTTGTCCTCGATAGTAAGACGATAAAAAGAGTGACTTATCACTATGGTGATGCACTTCCCGTATTTGACGCACCAAAAGAAGCTGACGGATATATCTTCGGCGGCTGGTCGTGGTACGGCGATGAGGGTGCATTATCCGGACAGCCCGACACGATGCCTGCGTCAACGCTTACTGCAATAGGTACGACCACAAAGTGCTATATATCTTACGAATTTGACGGTACGGTATACGGCGCAAAGGAGGTCGGCAAGATAGGAGATACGATAACCCTTATCGCAAAGCCGACAAAGGATTATTACGATGTGACCGAATGGTCTGCAGACGGTATCACTGTAACAGACGGCAAGTTTGTGATGCCTGCTCACGATGTTACATTCAAGGCGACCTCATCGCCCAAGTTCTATAATGTCAATATGACGGTTGACGGAAGCACAAGCTCCGACAGCCCGATGAAAGCACAGTATATGAGTACGGTAACGCTTCCAGAACCTCCCAAAAAGAGTGGCTATACTTACTACTGGCAGTCCGATGATGTTGCTATTTATGAGGAAAGCGGCAAATACAAGTTTACAATGCCTCATAACGATGTAAGCGTTGAGTGCGTTTACACAACGGCTACTTACAACGTCTACTATATGATAGATGGCGAAGCAACGCCTTATAGGACTATCACCGATGTCCCTGCAGGCAAGGAAATGTTCGCTTATATCGACCCGCCACGCAAGGAAGGCTATCTGTTCAACGAAACGTGGATATGCACGGACGCTTCTCTTGTAAGTAAGGAAGGCAGATACACAATGCCCGACAGAGATGTTTACCTTTGGGGAAGATTTGCCAAGAACGATGACACTATGGTTATGCTCGGCGTAGAGGTGTATGTTGACGGCAATCCGGAAACGCATTATACTCTTTATACGAACAGAGGTGAAACCGTAACGCTCCCCGATATATTCATGGACGGATATACAAAGTCATACGAAAGCGCCACGCTGACAGTCACAAACGGAAATGTCACAATTCCGACAGGCGACGATGTCTTTGAGGTATCGCTCAGGATAAATTTCACCAAGAGTTAAACGCTACAAGTTTTTCTTGTTCCATCGCAACAGCCCCGACCGCAAGGTCGGGGCTGTAACTGCATAATCGTATAAAAAATCCTCACGTTTTACCGTGAGGATTTTTATGCTTATGTGATTACTTAACTATCGTAATATCTGAGCCGAACCACTTTGTTGAGATTTCGCCGAGCTTACCGTCAGCTTTCATCTCGCCCAGTGTCTTCTGAACTGCGTCACGCAGTGCCTGATCGTTCTTTCTGAATGCGATAGCGTACTGTTCTTCTTCAAGACCCTCTGCCAGCTTCTTGTAGTCCTTGCCGGAGTTCTTGATTTCATAGTCTGCAACTACTTCATCAAGGAATACAGCGTCAACAACACCAAGCTCAAGCTGCTGTAATGCTTCTACATTTGTAGCGATGGGGCTGATTGTTATATCGTCCTTGATTGCGCTGTTTTCAAGTATTGTCTGTGCCGAAGAACCGTTCTGAACAGAAATCTTCTTGCCCTTGAGGTCGTCCATCTTTGCAACTGTAGAATCGCCCTTTACAACGAATACCATAGCGTTCTTCATATAAGGCTCTGAAAGATTCATCTTTTCCTGACGC
>ULPP01025308.1_pt1 | contig 10635 bp, 10 predicted proteins | sample 1953531 | NCBI WGS metagenome assembly ULPP01 (sample SAMEA4835630, study PRJEB28245) | human gut metagenome | biome: gut microbiome; material: fecal sample | place: Denmark | collected 2008
AGGAAAACTGGGATAACGGAATTGAGCTTTGTGCAGGATTTGTTTCCAACTGCTTGCAAGCCGGCGGAATCAATGTTATGGAGCGCTCTGTAGGAAATCTTTTCAATGCTCTCAAAGGAACATACGGAACGGCACATGTTCTCAAAACCGACGGGCCGTACATTTATTTTGACGATAATGCCGGCAAGCTTTCGCCCGGCGATCCCGTATTCTACTATTGCAACAGTTGCAAATCGTTCCAGCATGCAATTCTCTGCGGCGACGGTGAAGACGGACTTATGACGGACTATGCACATAACAATCCGCATCACAATACAACAACATACATTTCATGGGGCTGTCCCGAGTGCGGAGACATTAACTGGACAATGTATGCAATTAGTCTCAGCAGCACAAGCAACCATGTTCATTCTTACACCAAAACGGTTACGAAAAAGGCAACATGCAGCTCGACGGGAATTGATACATACATCTGCGCCTGCGGTCACAGCTACAATGTTACTACGCCGAAAACCGAGCATACGGCAGTTTGGGTCTACTCAGAAAGACCGTCGGTTTACAACACCGGTCTTAAGCATATGGAGTGTTCTGTTTGTCACAAGACAATATCAACACCTTCTCTTGTTGCTAAGTCAACGGCAGATGTAAACGGCGACGGAAAGGTAAATTCCGTCGATGCGCTTCTTATTCTCAGATATTCAATCGGTTTTAATGAATTGATAAGCTCGCAGACAGCGTTTTTGAATGCAGATGTAAACGGCGACGGAAAGGTAAATTCCGCCGATGCGCTTGTTGTTCTGAGAATTTCAATAGGAGTATTGAGCATATAAAAAATAAAAGTTAAAGCAGTCTCCCTTGTCACAGGGAGACTTTTGTCTTAATATAAACGGAGGAGAACGGTTTGAGTATTTGCTGCAAAAAAGAACGGATCGCTTGGATTGATATTGCAAAAGCAATTGCAATTTTTTTCATAGTGCTCGGTCACCAGTTGCCATCCGGCCCGCTTTGCGGCTATCTTTACTCGTTTCATGTTCCGCTTTTCTTTTTCCTTTCGGGTTTGACATTCAACACCGCCAAAGAACCGAAAAATTTTTTCCGTGAAAAAGCAAAAAGAATTTTGATTCCGTATTTTATTTTTTCATCAATAAGCATTGGATTTTATATAATTACGAATTATTTTTTCAAAAAAAGCGGACTGTCTCTTACTCAATGCCTGCTCGGAATGATCATCGGTACACGGTCAACAGGACTTATGCTGTGGAACAATCCTCTCTGGTTTCTCCCTTGTTTGTTTGTTTTGCTCTCCGCAGCTTATATTATAAATAGGTTTGTTTTTCGCGGTAAAAATAAAATTAAATATACGGTGATTTTGCTTGCGTTTTCCGTAAGTGCAGTGATTATTCTATACTGTTTAAGATTTTATCCTTCGGCGCCTTTCGGAATTATTCAGGCCGTCAATGCTTCGCCGTATTTCATAATCGGCAGGCTTGCAAAGCAGTTGATTTATAAGGACGGCAAGGTAAAAGCTGCTATACCGATTTGGTCTAAGATTATTGCTTCTTTAATTTTGATTTTAGGCGGAGCTTTTCTTTCTTCTCTCAATACAAGAACCGATTTTGCAATGAACGATTTCGGAAAGCTGTGGATTTATATTCCTGCCGCTGTTGTCGGAATTTTCGGCTGGTGTTTGCTTGCAGGTACACTCCGTTCCGCCGGATTGGCATATATCGGACGACACACTATGCCGATACTTCTAATGCATAAATTCCCGATTCAGCTTTATGGTTTTCTTCCGATTTCAACCGAGAATACGATTATTTCTATTCTTTTATCCTTTTGCACGGTTGCACTTTGCCTCGCTGCGGCATGGATTTATGATAGAATAATAAGCATCTTTACAAATGATAAGGGCTGATGCTCATTCGGCATCGCCCTTTTTCATTTATTTTCTTGACGGCGGAATACATATTGTGATAGAATAAAACACATATCAACAAGTTCTAAGGGGGATATGTAATGCAAGATTTTAAAGAAAGCGGATTTATGTACGGACTTGCGGCAATGGTTATTGTTTTCGTCATTGTTCAGTCCTTGTTTTTTCTTATCCGTGCATGGAAGCATGGCAAGGAGGTTGGCCTTACGACCGCAGACATGAAAAAGGCGGTTACTTCAAGTGCGCTGTTTACGATCGCTCCGGCGGTTGCTATCTTCGCGACGGTTATTACACTGTCGAGTACACTCGGAATTGTTCTTCCTTGGATAAGACTTTCGGTTGTCGGCAATCTCCAGTATGAGGTTACCGCTGCTCAAGCGGCTCTTGAGTCCTTCAGAGACGGTACAAGTATTGCTGTTTTCGGTCAAAACATAGCCGATCCGAAAATATTTGCTGCCGTTTCATGGGTTATGACTATCGGCGTTATCCTTTCGCTTATACTTATTCCTGTTTTTCTCAAGAAAATTCAGAGCAAGGTCGGCAAGGTAACTAACAACGCAAGCGGTGAAAACAAATTCGGCGATATTATTTCCGCCGCAACATTTATCGGTCTTATTTCTGCATTCATCGGTAATGCACTCGCAGGCACAGCTCCGACAATCAAAGAGAACGGAAAGCTTAAGCCTGTTGGAGTGGGCGCAGGTGTTATGTCGGTTGCGGTTCTTATTACATCTGTTATCGTTGTTGTTGTTCTTCAGGCTCTCTGCAAGAAATTCAAGTGGGATAAATTTGAGCCGTTTGTAATGCCGCTCGGTATGTTCGCAGGTATGGGAATGGCAGTCCTTCTGCATTATGTTCTTCCCGCGGAAATATCAACGTTTGAATGGAGGCCGATCGTATGAGCAAGAAAAAACGCAGTTATATGGACTCCACCTATACGTGGGGAAATATTTTCATGGTTACGGCGATTTGTGTTTTGGTTGCCGTTCCCGTCGCAATATGTTTGAAATTTAACGCATGGCCGACATTTAAACAGGTATTTGACGGATTATTAAAGGTTATTCCTATTTTCTGGACGTCCGCAATTTTGGAAATTGTTGTTTACGCTCCGATGCTCGGCACGGGCGCAACATACCTTTCGTTCGTTACAGGTAACATCACAAACCTCAAGCTTCCGTGTGTTCTCAACTCCCGTGAGCTTGCAAAGACGAAGCCCGGCACAGAGGCGGACGAGGTTATCTCAACAATCGCAACGGCGACATCGTCTATTGTTACAACCATAATTCTTGCGGTCGGCGTTCTTGCGCTTACTCCTATTCTTCCTGCTCTTACCGGCGAGGATTCGGCACTGAAGCCTGCTTTTGACCAAGTTCTTCCGGCACTTTTCGGTGCGCTCGGTGCAGGATACCTTGCAAAGCACTGGAGAATTTCTTTTGTTCCCGTAATCGCTGCGGTTATTGTGCTTATGTTCGACGGAAGTCTCGGTACGGGTACACTTATTCCGATTTGTGTTGTTGTTTCAATTCTTGCAGCTTATCTTATGTATATCAGCGGATTCCTCACAGGCGGAGTAAAGCCCGAAAACCCGTTAAAAAGGAAGAAGTAAAATGAAGACGACAACAAAAAGAAATTATGAAAATACTCTTTTGATCTTTTTTATTTACGCACTGTTATTTATTGTTTTTCTGTTTAATTTTTTTGATACCGATGATTATTCAATGCAGACCTCATATTCGGCTTTATCGATTGCAAACGGTCTCGACTTTTCTATTCATTACGGCAACGGAAGATTTATAGGAAATCTTGCACTTTATTATTTCAATTTTTATCCGATAACAAGAATGGTTTTTAAGCCGATGGTTTTAACTGTATTGATCGGTTGCATAATTTATGTTTTCGAGATTAAAAAACTTTGGCTGAAAATTGCAACGGCGCTTCTTATTATTATGCCGTCATCGGGCTTTTATGCCAAGTGCTATTCTTCAAACCCGTGTATCATGAATTACGTTGCGCCGCTTGCGAATGTTTTTGTTTGTTTTGCTTTGATGAAAATAATCGGCCGCAAGAAAAAGAAAATGAGGTTACTTTTGTATACCGTTCTTTTTATTGCATCAATATGTATGCAGTTTTACAGCGAGAATGCAACGGTAATTTTTCTGGCAACGGCAGTTTTCCTCATTGCCTATAAATATTTCACCGAGAAAAAATTTGAGGCAGATCATATTATATTTTTTATCGGAGGAATTATAGGCGCGGCTCTGATGTTTATTGTGCCTAAGCACATAAGCTACAGCGTTATAGGCGAAAACGTCATGTCGAGTTATCGGCAGATAATTTTTAATATTCCCTTTGCAATAGGAGTTGTGGCAAAGTTTGCGGAGTATTTCAGCACGGCGGCGATTTGGATCGTTATTTTTGGTGCTGTCTTAACGTATATTGTAATAAAAGAATCGCCGGACGATAAATTTAAGCTTTGGCACATCGTCTTTTCAAATGTATATCCGGCGGTATGCGTTCTTTATAAGTTTACTCAAACAGAGGAAGCAAAGGTAATTTCAAGCGTTAAGCTCTTCCTTATGGTATTGATGTTTGCGTTTCTTCTTAATGCTCTTATAATTATATTCAGGTTTATTAAGGATATAAAGACAAAATCTTATTCTGTTTTTGCTATATTTGCCCTTGCGATGTCCGTAGGAATGTTCATGATTCTTACTCTCCACGGCTACAGAACTTTTTATCTTTCCCTGATAGTATTTATTTCGCTTACAATTTATCTTGCAAGCTACATTGTAAATGAATACGGCATTAGGCTTGAAGGAAAGGTCTTGCGTGTGCTCAATGTTACAGCTGTTTCGGCGCTGCTTTGTTTTGCGGTTTTGCTTCCGCTTCAAACGATACAGAATTATGACGTTTTTGCAATGAGGCAGGAATATGTCGATGAAAAAATTTCGCAGGGAGAAAAGCTTGTTTATGTTCCTAAGGTTCCGAACAAGAACCTTGTAAGAGATGAATTTCTGCATTTCTATAAAGATTACTTTACTGCCGAACATCAGGACGTTGACATCGTATTTATTGATATTGAGGATTGGGAGCGATTTGAAGAATATCAGTCGATGATGGATAATCCGCTGACCTCTATAACATACGCGGTGAGTCATCTTCAATTCAGCAACTGAACTCTGAAAAAGAAATAATAAAAAACACTTGATATTTACATTATAATGTGGTATTATATATCTGTAAGTTTATTAAGGTGTTGACAAAGGAGTGGGGCGACCCGCTCCTTTGTATTGTAAAGGAGGCGTTACAATGGCTTCAAAAGGAAAGGGCGGAATTACCGTCAATACCGTTTGGGATATCGCTCAGCCGATTGCCGAGAGTCTTGGACTTGAGCTTTGGGATGTACGCTTTGAAAAAGAGGGTGCAGACTGGTTTCTCAGAGTTTTCATCGACAAGGACGGCGGTGTTTCAATCGACGATTGCGTTGACATGAGCCATGCTCTTGATAAGCCGCTTGACGATGCTGACCCGATCGAACAGAGCTACTGCCTTGAGGTTTGCTCCCCCGGACTGGAGAGAAATCTCAAAAGGGACAGCCATTTTGAAAAGTGCATAGGCAAGCCGATTCAGGTTAAGCTGATTCGTCCGCTTGAGGGCAGCAGAGAGTACAAGGGAACTCTCGAGAGCTACGACAACGGAAATTTTGAGCTTCTTACTCAGGATGGGGCGAAGCTCGTTATAAATAAAAAAGAAACATCTTATGTTAAACTTGATGATTTCGGAGGAGAAGAACAATGGTAAACAAAGAGCTTTTTATGGCGCTCGAAATGCTTGAAAAAGAAAAAGGAATACCTATGGATGTACTTTGCGAGGGTATTCAGAAGGCGCTCGTCACGGCAGTTAAGCGTGACTACAACAACAAGGACATCGTTTTCTGCGAGCTTGACCCCGAGAAAAAGACAATGCGAGTTTTTGTAAGAAAGAACGTTGTCTCCGAGGTGGTTGATCCCGATGAGGATTTGACCGTTGAACAGGCTCAGAAGTATAAGCCGACAGCTATGGTCGGAGACATTATTGAAATTGAGCTTGAGACAAAAGAGGTCAGCAGAATTGCAGCCGATAAGGGCAAGCATGTTATCCGACAGGGTATCCGCGAGGCCGAGCATGGCAGACTGCGTGAGGAGTTCCAGGCTCACAATCAGGAGATCGTTACAGCCAAGGTTTCGCGAGTTGATCCCGAGACTAAGGACGCTATCGTTGAAATCGGCAAGGCTCAGGAGCCGCTCTTCAGAAGCGAACAGATCCCGAATGAAACACTTCTTCCGGGTATGCTTATCAAGGTCTACATTGCCGGAGTTGCCGATGCAAAGGAAGGCAGAAGAGGACCGAGAGTTACAATTTCCAGAACGCATCCCGGTCTTGTTAAAAGACTGTTTGAGTCCGAGGTTCCCGAAATTTATGACGGAACGGTTGAAATCAAAGCAGTTTCCCGTGAGGCAGGTTCAAGAACAAAAATCGCCGTTTATTCGGCAGATGAGAATGTTGACGCAGTCGGCGCATGCATAGGCCCGAGAGGAGCCCGTGTCGGCAAGATTGTTGACATGCTTTACGGCGAGAAGATAGACATTGTTAAATACAGCGAGGATCCGAAAGAGTTTATTGCCGCTTCCCTTGCTCCGGCAGATGTTGTTTCGGTAACAATAGACGAGAACGCAGAAAAGTCGTGCAGAGTTATAGTTCCGGATCTTCAGCTTTCACTTGCTATCGGCAATAAGGGACAGAATGCAAGACTTGCCGCTAAGCTTACGGGCTGGAAGATAGATATCAAGCCCGAGAGCGGAAAAACTGACCCGTCGGTAGAGCTTTAATTAAAAGGAGGTGCAGGAATGCAGCAGAAGAAAATTCCGATGCGCAAATGTATGGGCTGCGGCGAGATGAAGCCGAAGAAAGAGCTTGTTCGTGTTGTGAAAACTCCCGAAGATGAGATAGTTCTTGACCTTACGGGCAGAAAGAACGGCAGAGGAGCTTATATCTGCCATGACGCCGAATGTCTTAAAAAAGCGAGAAAAGCCAAAAGAATCGAAAAATCATTCCTGTGCCGGATTCCTGACGAGGTCTACGATAAAATGGCAGAGGAGCTGAAAAACGATGAATGATTCGGCGCTCAATCTTTTAGGTCTTTGCAGACGCGCAGGCAGGCTCAGCTTGGGCCATGATGCTTGCAAGCAGGCGATAAACAGCGGAAAGGCAAAGCTTTGCATAGTTTGTTCGGACGCATCAAAAAGGCTTTCCGATGAAATATCGGGGCTTGCAAAGGCACATAACAAAACCGTTTATGACGTAAGATACACGATGCTTGACATTAAGCAGGCGCTGAGCTTCAAGGCGGCGGTTTTTACCGTTGATGATGAAGGCTTCGCAAAGTCATTGATCGCAAAACTTAAAGAAAATCAATCCGGGGAGGAACGCATTTTATGATAAATAAATATCGTGTCCACGAAGTGGCAAAGGATTTTGATTGCCCCAGTAAGGAAATTCTTGATATTGTAACCAAGCATTTTGAAGGACAGAAAAAATCTATGACGGCTCTTGAGGAGGCCGAGCTTGACGTTATATTTGAAATTGTAACGCAGGAAAACAGCGTTGAAAGCTTCGACGCTTACTTTGCAACGGCGAACGAGCCGAAGAAGGAAGAAAAGAAAGAGAAAAAGGCTGAAAAATCAGACGAGCCGAAGAAGTCGGAAGCAAAGTCCGATGCACCCGCCAAGGACGAGAAAAAGTCTCCGGCAAAGAGCAACAATCAGCCGAAGAAAAAACAGAAGGATCCCAACGCAGCTCCGCAGAGCAGAACAAAGGGCGAATTCAGAACGATCGACACAAGGGCAAGCAATGTTGATCTTGATAAATACAACGAGAAGTACGAGAATATCTCTCCTGTCAATCAGGACAGAAGAAGCGACAGAACGGTCAACAAGCAGAAGCTCAAGCAGAAGTCTCAGCAGCGCAGACCGGGCATGAAATCACGCCGTGAGACTGAGGCTGAGAGACTCAAGAGAATTGCGGCGGAGAGATCAAAGAGGCCGCAGCTTCACATTCAGGTCCCCGAGGAGATAACAGTCGGCGAGCTTGCCGCGCTTCTCCACATGACGGCGGCAGAGGTTATCAAAAAGCTCTTTGCCCTCGGTCAGATGGCAACGGTCAATGAGGTCATCGACTATGATACGGCCGAAATCGTTGCGACCGAGCTTGGTGCAAAGTGCGAAAAGGCAGTTGTTGTCACAATTGAGGATAGAATTATTGACGACAGCGAGGATGATGATAAGGATCTTGTTCCCCGTGACCCCGTTGTTTGCGTAATGGGTCACGTTGACCACGGTAAAACATCGCTCCTTGACGCAATCAGACATACCTCCGTCACCTCTACCGAGGCAGGTGGAATTACACAGCATATAGGCGCTTACAGAGTTGACCTCAACGGTCAGAAAATCACATTCCTTGACACTCCGGGTCACGCCGCATTTACATCAATGCGTGCAAGAGGTGCCCAGGCAACGGATATAGCTGTTCTTGTTGTTGCTGCAGATGACGGTATCATGCCGCAGACGATTGAGGCTATCAACCATGCAAAGGCAGCGGAGGTTCAGATAATCGTTGCCATCAATAAGATGGACAGACCGGGTGCAAATCCCGACAGAATCATGCAGCAGCTTACAGAGCACAGCCTCGTTCCCGAGGAGTGGGGCGGCGACGTTATCTGCGTTCCTGTTTCGGCAAAGACACATATGGGTATTGATAAGCTGCTTGAAAGCATTCTCCTTGTTGCCGAGATGCAGGAGCTCAAGGCTAATCCGAACAGAGCGGCAAAGGGCATCGTTATAGAAGCCCGTCTTGATAAGGGCAGAGGTCCGATCGCAACCCTCCTTGTTCAGAAGGGTACGCTTAATTCAGGCGACATCATCGTTGCCGGTCAGTCTGTCGGCCGTGTCCGTGTAATGGTTGACGACAAGGGCAGAAAGATCAAATCTGCAGGCCCGTCCGTTCCGGTTGAGATTACCGGCCTTGCGGATGTTCCGAATTCAGGCGATATCTTTGATGCAGTAACAGATGAGCGTCTTGCGCGTGAGCTTGTTGAGCAGAGAAAGGCTGAGGCAAAGGAAGAGCAGTTCAAGTCTGTTCAAAAGGTTACTCTCGACAATCTCTTTGATTCGCTCAAGGACGGCGAGATGAAGGAGCTTAACATAATCGTTAAGGCTGACGTTCAGGGCTCGGCTGAGGCTGTTAAACAGAGCCTCGAGAAGCTCTCAAACGAGGAAGTCCGAGTTCGTGTTATTCACAGCGGTGTCGGTGCTCCGAGCGAATCCGATGTTATGCTTGCAAATGCTTCCGACGCAATTATCGTCGGCTTCAATGTTCGTCCGGATCCGGTTGCTATAAACCTTGCAGAGCGTGACGGCGTTGAGATGAGGATGTACAGAATCATCTACGACTGCATCGAGGAGATTCAGGCGGCTATCAAGGGTATGCTTGCTCCGAAATTCCGTGAGGTTGAGCAGGGCCGTGCCGAGGTCAGAAATGTCATTACTATTTCCTCCGTCGGCAAGATCGCAGGCTGCTATGTTCTTGACGGAAAGATTACAAGGAACTCAAAGGTTCGTGTTGTCCGTGACGGAATCGTACTTGCTGTTGACGATATCGCTTCACTTCGCCGCTTCAAGGACGATGTGAAGGAGGTCGCTTCAAACTATGAGTGCGGTATCGGTCTCACAAAGTTCTCCGATATTAAGGAGGGCGACATCTTTGAAGCCTACACTGTCGAAGAATACAGAGATTAAGAGGTAGCTTATGGCAGGTTACAGAATAGACAGAGTATCCGAGGATATTAAGCGTGAAATAATTGCGGTTATCAGAGAACTTAAGGATCCGAGGGTAATGGATAAAATGCTTACCGTGGTGAGGGTGGAGGTCAGCTCCGACGCCTCCTACGCTAAGGTTTATATCAGCGCAATGGAGGGACTTGACGTTGCTAAGGAGGCAGTCAAGGGTCTCAAGAGCGCAACGGGCTATATCCGCAGAGAGGTCGGCAAGCGGCTTCATTTGAGAAAAACTCCCGAGCTTAGCTTTGTGGCTGACGATTCTATTGAGCACGGTATGAATATCGTTAAGATTATGGATGATTTAAGGACTGAGGGCTAATGGTTATCAATCTTGAAACGGCGGTTGAATTTTTAAAATCAAGGGACAATTTTTTGATATTGACCCATTCACACCCGGACGGAGATACGCTCGGTTCGGCTTTTGCGCTCAAATATGCGCTTGAAGCCGTCGGCAAAAGGGCGAACGTAAAGTGCAATGACACGGTTGCGAAAAAATTCGATTATCTTGGAAAAGTTTGCGAGGATGAGTGCGCTTTTGACGCTCTTGTTGCGGTTGATGTGGCTGACACAAAGCTGCTCGGCAAGGACTTTGAGGAGAAATTCGCCGACAGGATTGAGCTTTGTATTGATCACCACGGTTCAAACCGTATGTTTGCCGAAAGAACATTGCTTGATGCGAATGCTGCGGCGGCATGCGAAATAGTTCTTGAAGTTATTCATGCGCTCGGCATTAAGCCGACAAAGCAGATTGCCGATTGTATATACACGGGAATTTCAACCGATACAGGTTGCTTCCGCTATTCAAACGTCACTCCGCGCACAATGCGT
>ULPP01042293.1_pt1 | contig 10550 bp, 7 predicted proteins | sample 1953531 | NCBI WGS metagenome assembly ULPP01 (sample SAMEA4835630, study PRJEB28245) | human gut metagenome | biome: gut microbiome; material: fecal sample | place: Denmark | collected 2008
GCTGCATGGTCAGATACAGGTTTCTCTCGATATTTGTCGCATCTACGATATTTATTATGGCCTTTGGCTTGTTATCGAGCACAAAGTTTCTCGACACAATCTCCTCATTCGTATATGGGCTCATTGAGTAAATGCCCGGTAAATCTGTGATTGATGTATCCGGATGTTCTTTAATAGAGCCATCCTTTCTGTCCACCGTCACTCCCGGGAAATTGCCCACATGCTGGTTTGAGCCTGTAAGCTGGTTGAAAAGTGTTGTCTTGCCGCAGTTTTGGTTTCCCACAAGTGCGTATGTGAGCTTCTCACCATCCGGAAGGGGATTGCCACTGCCCTTCACATGGTATTTGCCCTCCTCGCCAAGTCCGGGATGGGCTGTGTTGCTTATCTTTTTAGGGCCCTCATGCTTTCTTGAACGGCTGTCAATTAATTCTACCTCAATCTGTGCCGCATCATCAAGCCTCAATGTGAGCTCATAGCCGTGCACCTGAAGCTCCATCGGGTCTCCCATCGGTGCAAATTTGATAACTGTTACTTCGGCCTTTGGGATTACTCCCATATCCAGGAAATGCTGGCGCAGTGCGCCCTCACCGCCTACTGTAAGTATTCTGGCACTCTGTCCTATGCCAAGTTCTTTTAGTGTCATTTTATCGCTTCCTAGTGTATTTATTGATAATTTTTCTCAACTTATCACAAATATCTTACCACAAAGCGTGTGCCACTGCATTCATTTTTTTCATTTAATACATCTTTTTTACAATCCTCCACAAGGATATATCCATTGTCATGACGCACAATTGCTTCCGCGAGCGAAAGTCCTATGCCGATGCTGTCTGCCGGCTGTCCGCTGCCGCTGTAAAAACGCGTAAAAATATGCTTTTTGTCCTCATCACTTATGGCTTCTCCATCGTTTTGCACTGTTATCTCTGCATACATCTCATACCTGTAAAAGCCTATCCTTACCTCACTCTCTGCGTGCTCCACTGCATTTTTTACTATGTTTGTAATGGCCTCACACTGCCAGTATGCATCAGCATGTATACAGGCATCCTTATCAGAGCCTTCATCTATGGACAGCCTTATGTCTCTCAAATCGCAAAGTGCCATAACATTGTCAGCTGCCTCAGACACAATTTCAGACAGCAGCGTATCCTTCTCATCAAACTCCACAACATCCGCTTCAAGCCTTGAAAGCTTTAAGATAGCCTGCACCATATGCGATATATTGTCCACATCGCGCTTTGCCCTGCGCATTATCCTGCTTCTGTTTTCAGATGCCATATCAGGATTTTCTTCCAGATTTTCCAGATTTATCGAAAGTGATGTGAGCGGTGTCTTAAGCTGATGCGATATGTCAGAAAGCGCATCCTTTAGCAAAAGCTTGTCTGCCTTTGCATTTTCCGCAGACTCCCTCAAATAGATTGCTGTCTTGTAAAGCTCTCCCTTTAGTATAGAAATCTCTCCCTCTGTGCTATCTGCCATAACAAGTCTGTAGTCTCCCTGATTTATGCGGCGCAGATAATCCGCAGCCTGTCTGACCTGTCTTTTAAAGCTAAATCTTATAAGCACAATGTAAATGCAAAAGCCCCCTGCAAAAAGCACAACAAGAAATATGTCTAGCCAAAGCGCTCCTTTAAGCGCTTTTTCATTTGACAAAACCGCAGAATCCTTTTCCATATCAATGCCGTATTTTTTTAAGAGCGTCTCTGCGCTTTTTAAATTTGTATAATCGCTGCCTAAGCTGCTGTCATTTAGAATCGCGGCTATACTGCCATCTGATACATCGGGATATTTTTCATGAATGAGTGCACATAGCTTAGCCACTGTGGCGTTATAGTTTTTCGTATATGCCCTGTACTGAAAAAAGATGGTAAAAGCCATAACCGTCACACATATACATGTATATATTATTGCAAAATACACAAAATGTTTTCTGTTCTCTAAATTATATTTCTTCTTTCTCATGCTTTCCCCCGGGAACTGTCTCTGTCGGCCGATACTCTTTAAAGAGCTTCATCTGAATCAACACGATACCCGATTCCCTTCACAGTCTTTATCACATCCTCACCAAGCTTTGCCCTGATGCGCTTCATATAGACAGTCACTGTATGGTCATACACATCGTTGCCTGTCGCCTCCCAGATGCAGTCAATCACGGCATTTCTGGACACAGCCTTGTCGTGATTTGTAAAAAGCAGATCAAGTATGCGGTTTTCAAGACTTGAAAGAGCAATCACCTGTCCAGCCCTTCTTGCTTCCTTTTTGTCCAAATCATAGCTTATGCTTCCTGCGTGTATGACAGATGAGCTGTCATCATTTTTCCTTCGTAAAAATACGCGGTTTACCCTCGCCACAAGCTCTCTTACTGAAAAAGGCTTTGTGATGTAATCCTCCGCTCCAATCTCAAGTCCCTTTACTATATCATTTTCCTCATCCCTTGCGGTAAGAAAAATCACCGGTGTTTTTTCTTTTTCCAGCCTTTCGCTGTAAAAATCAAAGCCGTTCCCATCCGGAAGCGACACATCAAGCAGCACAAGGCCGGGGTGCTCACTCAAAAGCGCCCCAGCCTCCTTTAAATTGCCTGCTGTCAAAAGCTCATATTCAGGTTCTGTAAAGGTATCACACAGTCCCTCTGTTATTCCTTTATTGTCCTCTATGAGAAGTATTTTTTTCATATCAGCTCCCGCATTTCCTACAGATTTTCATTTTTGATTGTCTCAATAATGTTATTGTGTCTAAGCTTCGTCATTGATAGTTTCATGATAGCATAAATCAGCATTATTACAACCACTATACACAATATAATTGCTTTATACGGCGGCTCATAAATGATTGCGTCATCCATCCTGTTCATCATAACACATAAGAGATAGCTTATTAAAATACCAAGCGGTACACCTATTACAAGTGCCTTTACAGATATAAATACACTCTCGAGCCTGACCATTCCAGCAAACTGCTTATCTGTCATTCCAATGCTTCTTAATGTGGCAAACTCGCGGCTTCTAAGCTCCATTCCGGTGCTTAAGGTATTGATGATATTTGTGATTCCTATTAAGGCAATGACTACAATAAGTCCGTATGCAAATACTCCAAGCAGTGTAAAGAGTGACTTTTCATCGCGCATCTCCTTATCCAGATTGCTGACATAAAAACTAATCTGCGAATACTCAGGATTTTCTTCCGTCTCCTTTTCGAATGTATCCTGATATTCATCTGCATTTTCTGCAACCACATATGCCGAATATGACGCATATCCCGGTTTAATCTCATTACCGTTTTTGCCGTCACCCCATAGGCTTTCAAAGCCTTTTTGGTTCATAAACAAAAGCGTGGTATTGCCGTAGCCCTTATAACCTGTTGGTACCTTGTCTGTGACACCTGCAATAGTTACATCCACAGTCTTTCTGACTCCGTTATTTATTGTTTCCTCGTCAACGTATCCACTGTTATCCTCTGTGCCGCTTTCAGTATCACCTTCCACTGCATTATTATCATCTGTGCTGCTTTCAGTATCGCCTTCTGCTGCATTGTCATCAGAAGAAGCATCATCATAAACATTATAGCCACACTCGATTGTATCTCCTGCTTTATATTTGTACAGCTCCATCTCTTTTTTGACGTATTTTGAGCTATTCTCATTATACACATCAAATGTGCCTTTATTCACAAGAATTGCTCCTGCAGCTGCATTTTTTATGCCTGCGTCGGACGCATACTTATCATACGATTTGTCATCCAAAACTGTGATTAAAAACTCTTGTGAGACATCCTCACTGTCATCATAAAGCTGCCCGCAATACTCTCCATATTCCTTTGTATACTCCGGCTTACTGACATCGAAATCATAGCCTGCTCCAACTAGATAATCCTCAGCTCCTTCAATGCCACTCAAAAGCTTAGAGAGCTTTTCAATATCAAGGTCCTTTTTACATGACATATTTATTCCGATATTGTAATCTACTGATGCATATGACATCACAACCCTGCTAAAGGCCATAGACATAAAGTATGATATCACAATAAAGGTTACTGAGCAGATGACAATAGATGTCACTGTGGTTCTGTACTTTTTATTGTTCCTCTTTATATTCTTATATGAGATAACGCCTCCGATACCCCAGATTCTGCCTATAATCGCCGGGGTCTTAAGCTTTGCTGACTTTATTTTAATCTCCTTTGTGTTTCTTATTGCTTCAAGCGGTGTGACCTTTGCCGCCCTTCTTGCACTGCCTGTTGCTGAGAAATAAATGGTTGCTATACTCATTATCACAGCAAGAATAAGTGCAGGCAGGGAAGTATGAAAGCTCAAAGCAAAGTTAAGCCAGCCTGCTGACAGCGCATTTACCACCTTGACAAGTATAAGCGATGCCAAAATACCACTCATGGTACCTACAGGAATACCAACCACTCCAAGCATTGCTGCCTCTGTCTTAACGCTGCTTTTTATCTGGCGCCTCGTAGCACCCACGCTTGCAAGCATGCCATACTGCCTGATTTTTTCAGTGATTGATATGTTGAAGCTGTTTTTGATACAGTACACTGATGTCAGTATGATTATCAAAGCCACAACAGCGGCCACTGTAAACAGTGCTTTAAATGTGCCGTCAATCGGGAAAACGCACTCATAGCTTATAAGGTATCCATTCATATATATATCATATTTTGCATTTTCCATCTCTTTAAGAAACCTGTCACTCTCCTCAGCAGACATTTCAACAGATGATTTATTTGCTTTCTCAAACAGCTTTTCATCCACACCAATTATATCAGCAGTCACAGCATCCTTGTTTCTTAAAGCCTTTTTAGTGTATCTGCTGTACACTGTGAGTGTAGTGTCAGCTTCGCTTGCCTCACTCTTTGTGCCGTTATCAATTGCTGCCAGTTCATCAGAGTATGTGACAAATGTATATCCGGCGGCACTATAGTCCTCCATTCCATAGCCCGGTCTTTCCATGATGCCTACCACCTTGTAGTGCTTTGTCACAGTATCGGTAAGTGTCTCTGCCTCATTCTCATATGCGCTGTTTTCCGATATGACACCTTCGGTGTTTGAATCATATCGCTTTCCGACATCCAGTGTTATCTCATCTCCCACCTTTATGTCGATTCGTCCGTTTGTCTTTAAGTGCCTTGGAATGACTATCTCATCCTCATTTTTTGCCATGCGCCCCTCTATAAGTTTAAAGCAGCCTCTCTCAAAGCCGGCCTCATCTGTTGCCATGACATATGCATACGGCTTATCCTCATTCTTGCAGCCGTCTAGCTTTGCAAAGCCCATTCCCATTGTCTCAAATGTGCTTTCAATATTTCTGTTGTTTTTAAACTCCGAAAGCTCAGACATTTTCACATTCGAAAATTTCACATGAAAGTCACCGCCCTTTTGCTTCTGGTATTCAATCATACTGTACTGAAAGCTTGACACAAGTGTGACAAGCGCCGACAAAAGCGCTGTTGCAAGAATTATTCCGACTATCGTGACAATAGTTCTTTTCCTGTTGAGCTTTAAGTTTTTTAATGTGAGTGTCTTCATCAAATTCATCTGATTTTACCATCCTCTATCATTATTGTGCGGTCAGCCGCCTTTGCAAGCTCCATATTGTGTGTAATCATAATGATTGTCTGGTTGAGCTCACGGTTTGAGGTCTTTAAGAGATGCATAATCTCGTTGCTGGCCTTGGTATCCAGGTTTCCGGTCGGCTCATCCGCGAGCACTATAGATGGTCTCGTAATCAGGGCTCTTCCTATAGATGTGCGCTGCTGCTGGCCTCCTGAAAGCTCGTTTGGCAGATGAGTGCGTCTCTCTGTAAGTCCAAGGCGTAAAAGCATGTCATCCATCTGTGTTTTTTCCACCTTTCTTCCATCAAGCTCCATCGGGATTGCCATGTTTTCCTCCACATTTAATATAGGTATCAGATTATAAAACTGATAAATGATACCTACCTGTCTTCTTCTGAATATGGCAAGCTCATCATCATTCATTGCAAAAATATCAGTGCCGTTTATATACACCTTTCCGCTTGTTGGCCTGTCAACACCTCCGAGCAGATGAAGCAGTGTGGATTTTCCGGAGCCGCTCGCCCCGACTATTGCCACAAACTCTCCCTTTTCCACGCTCAATGACACATCGTCCAAAGCCTTGACCTGATTTTCTCCGGCTCCGTATATTTTTGATAAGTGTTCTACTCTAAGCAGTTCCATTTAATTCTCCTTTTCTTCTCTATGCATTTTTGTGCGCTATGCGGTCTGTCCTTTAAAGTGCAGCCGTCCCGCGATACAAGTGTATAATACATTATGTAAAGTTACAGGTAGGTTACTTTTAAAAATATTACAGCATAATATAAAAACTCCGGTCAGAACAAAAAGTTTTCTGTGCCGGAGCTTATATGTTATATGTTTTATGTTATATGTTTTATAATTATCTATGCCAATAATTATTTCTGCTTATATGAAGACAAAAAGTCTGCAAGCTTGCCTGTGGCATCCTTTAATATCTCTGTTCTAGGCAGATATACCACTCTAAAGTGATCCGGCTTATCCCAGTTGAAGCCGCCGCCGTGGATTATGAGTATCTTCTTCTCACGAAGCAGATCCAGTGCAAACTGTTCATCGTTTGTGATGTTGAACCTTGCAGTATCAATCTTTGGGAATATGTAAAATGCTGCCTTTGGCTTTACTGCCGAAATTCCCGGTATATCGTTTAATGCCTTGTAGACGTACTCTCTCTGCTCATAGATTCGTCCGCCCGGCACAATATACTCACCTACACTCTGATATCCGCCTAAAGCCGTCTGCACTATCGACTGCGCCGGAACATTCGAGCAAAGACGCATGTTTGAGAGCATATTGAGACCCTCGATATAGTCCTTTCCGAGCGCCTTGTTGCCGCTTAAAACCATCCATCCGATACGATAGCCTGCTATCATATGTGACTTAGAAAGACCGCTGAAGGTCACACAGAAGAGGTCCGGTGCAAGCGACGCAATAGACACATGCTCATAGTCATCCATCACCAGCCTGTCATATATCTCATCCGAAAAAATCATGAGCTCGTGCTCTCTTGCCACATCAACTATCTGCTGCAGCACCTCCCTTGGATAGAGCGCTCCTGTAGGGTTATTAGGGTTTATTATTACGATTGCCTTTGTCTTGTCTGTAATCTTCTTTTTGATATCCTCTATGTCCGGATACCACTCTGACTGCTCATCACAGATATAGTGCACTGCCGTGCCTCCCGCAAGTGTAACGCAGGCTGTCCAAAGCGGATAGTCCGGTGCCGGCACCAGCACCTCATCACCATTGTCAAGAAGCGCTGACATGCTTAAGTTTATAAGCTCGCTGACTCCGTTTCCGGTGTAGATATCCTCAACCGTCACATTAGGAAGCTTTTTGAGCTGTGCATATTGCATGATTGCTTTTCTTGCAGAAAAAAGTCCCTTGGAGTTGGAATACCCCTCACAGTCCGTGAGCTGGCGAGACATATCATATATCACCTCATCAGGTGTCCTGAAGCCAAACGGCGCAGGATTTCCTATATTGAGTTTCAACACATTTGTGCCGTTTTCCTCCATGCGGGCCGCCTCATCCACCACCGGTCCTCTTACATCATAAAGCACATTATCTAATTTTCTGGATTTTCCAAATTCTCTCATCCTGACCATCTCCTTTTATTTTCGTAACAATTCCTGTAACCGTAATCATATCCTGCTAGCCTAAAAGCTCAAAAACAGCCTCAGCGTCAAATACCACCTGCTTTACCTTATCAACCTCTATCTGATAAAGTGCATTTGCTGCCAGATGCTCTGCAGCCTGCTCGAGATCTCTTATGCCCGATGTGTTCTCGTGAAGCTTAATCACTGCATCAAGTCCGTCCTCTGTGAGAACGCACTCCTCTTCCTTCATTCCCATTCGCTCAAATACCTTGCGCAGGGCAAATCTCTGGAAGATGACCTTCTTCTCTTCATCGGTATAGTCCGGAATATCAATCACTGCAAAACGTGACATAAGCGGTGCAGAAATCTGGGATTTATCATTGGCTGTTGCAATCGGATATACTCCGACGGTCGGCACCATACACTCCATATAGTTGTCTGTAAAGCCCAGATTGTCAAGCAGTGTCAAAAGCACATCTGCCGGATTTCCGTTGCCGTTTTTGCTTGAGGCCTTGTCGAGCTCATTGATGATAAATACAAGATTTGACTCTCCTGCCTGTGAAAATGCCTCCATAATGATTCCCGGCTTTGCGTTTGAATAGATTCTTGAGCTTCCTGTGAGCTGCTCTGCATCATTTATGGAGCTCATATCGAGTGTGGTCCATGGAAGCTTAAGTATACGTGCAACAGCATATGCAATCTGTGACTTTCCGGTTCCTGCCGGTCCACAGAGCAGCAGTCCATAGGCAGGAAGTGTATGAGTCCTGTTTATCTGGATAATGGTCTCAATGATTCTCTGCTTCACGCTTTCCATGCCATAGAGCTCCTCATCGAGTATGCGCCTTGCCTCCACAGGGTCAATTGCCTCAAAGTAATTTCCCTTCCACTGGATATTCATCATAATGGAAAGTGCTCTCTGCGCATGGCGTCTTTCCTCAGGTGATACCTCGCTTGAACGCGCAACTGCCAGATTTCTTCTGGCCCACAGCAGTATATTGTCAGGCAGTGTACGGCCTGCACAGGTCATGAAATCTGTGATGCTCTGTATACTGGTGAGCTTCATGCTGTCGCCCTCTTCCTCGTAATCATCGAGGTCAGGTTCATCCTCAGGCATGGTGCTGGCAAAGAGCCTTTCCATCATATACTGCAGGAATCCATCCTCTGCAGACAGCTTTGTGCCTCTGCCGAGAGACACCTCCCTCACCCTGTATACTGCGTATCCGTCAGGTGTATTGGCTCCTGAAAGCTGTACCTTTATGTGATTTTCGCCAAGCCACTTAAAAAGGCTAACGAAGCGGGAATCAATGCGCAGGATATCTGCACTGGTCACCCCATCACCATCCTCAAATTCAAAGGATGTACGCTTTATCGGATTTGTAAACATACCAAGCGCATGATGCGCCCACTCCTTTTGCTTATTGTCTATCACAACAATCGGTTTATCGGCCGATGCCTTGGTCTCCGTCGAATGAAATGTCTCATATGTACACTCCGGATGCTCGTTTGCTACCGGTGTATCGCTAAAATCAAATACTGGCATTTTTATTCCTCTCTTTTCGTAATTGTATTCTTCATCATACCCTGTCAAAGGCTATGTCCTGTACCACCTCGCCCGCGATGATAAGTCCTGCCACTGATGGTACAAATGCAAGGCTTCCGGGAATATCCCTGCGCTCTGTGCACTTGTGTTCGGCACCCGGCGGGCAGATGCAGTTGGTTCTGCAGCTTATGGACATATCCTCTATAGGTCTTGTAGGCTTCTCCTCAGAGTATACCACCTTGAGCTTTTTCACGCCACGTTTTTTAAGCTCACGGCGCATGACCTTTGCAAGAGGACACATGCTGGTCTTATATATATCAGCCACCTTAAATGCACTTGCATCCAGCTTATTTCCCGCTCCCATACTGCTTATGATAGGGACATTCTTCTCCTGTGCCTTCATGACAAGCGCAATCTTTGCTGTGACCGTATCAACCGCGTCAACTATATAATCATACTCTTCAAACGGAAATTCATCAGCATTTTCCGGCAAAAAGAAGCACCTGTGCGTCACGACACTGACATCAGGATTAATATCATGAATCCTCTCCTCCATCACATCTGTCTTGTATTTTCCTATGGTCTTTCGGGTTGCAATTATCTGCCTGTTTAGGTTTGTAAGACACACCTTGTCATCATCGATAAGGTCAATCGCTCCCACGCCGCTTCTGACTAGTGCCTCGCAGACATATCCGCCCACTCCTCCTATTCCAAATACTGCGACTCTTGCGCCCTTTAGCCTATCCATCGCCTCTTTTCCAAGCAAAAGCTGTGTTCTTGAAAACTGATTTAACATTTATTTCTCCTTTTCATCCCTGACCACGCCGACACCGGCAGAAATCAGGAGTCTTACTGTATCCTTAAGCATGCTCCAGTCAGCCTTTGACAACTCATCGGCAGCCTTTATCATCTCAATGAGCTGCTTAAATGACATCTGGTCAAGGTTCTCAAAATTGGAGTCCGATGCTATTGAAAAAAGCACATTTACAAACTGCTTTCGCTGCGCCTCATCCATGCTGCCTATCCAGTTTCTGAGTGTCTTGTCAAGGCGCACACTGTTTTTGTCCAGCCCATCCGCCTTTATGATACTTCCGCCCATTATCTCCCAGGAAAAAGCATCATGTTGCAGCGGCCCCGAATTATGGCTTCTTACCACCTCATAATTGTCCACATGCTCAAGCAATAAGCCAACAATAGACGACTGTGGCAGAAATGTCTCTATTCTGTCAAAAATTCTTTTGTAGCCTGCCGTATATATCATCTTGTGATTGAAGCCCGGCCCGTCAAAATTAAACACCTTAATAATGACATCCTGCACCTCTTTATCCACATGCATGGCGGCAAACACTGCCAGATTTCCA
>ULPP01000105.1_pt1 | contig 10465 bp, 8 predicted proteins | sample 1953531 | NCBI WGS metagenome assembly ULPP01 (sample SAMEA4835630, study PRJEB28245) | human gut metagenome | biome: gut microbiome; material: fecal sample | place: Denmark | collected 2008
ACATTTTCCCACCTGCTGCTCCGCACGGCGGGACACGCCATCGTGAGCCGGGAGTCCTCTTCCCTCTCGTCTCTCCTGCTTCGCGCGCTTACGACCCCCGTCCTCTACGGCGCGCTTCTTGCCTTTGCCGCGCAGCACTTCGGCCTCTCGCTGAAAGGCACCTTTCTCTATCCCGTACTGCACCACTTCACCGGCGCTTTCGTCGTCCTGACTGCTGTCACGACCGGCGTCATGATCCAGCGCAGCCACCGCTTCACGGTCAGCAAAGACATTCTCCTTCCCGCACTGGTGAAACTCCTCCTATCACCACTCTTAGCGCTGGGCCTTCTCACCCTTTTTCCGTCGATGGATGATCTGGCAAAAGAAATCCTTCTTCTTTTCGCCGCTATCCCCTGCGCCATGGATTTCTCCATGGCTGACACCACCAGCAGCGCACAGAAGTCCATCTTCCAGAGATCCCTGATGACGCAGATGTCGCTTTCCATTCTCACCCTTCCCCTTGTGCTTTTCCTCTGCCGGCTCCTCTTCCCGGCTTCCCTATAAGGAGGCAGACATGGCTTTCCTGCAAATCATTTCGGACAATATCGTGCCGCTTCTGGTCTTCGTCGCCATCGGCTACCTGCTCGATCTCAGATACCATCTCGATGTCATCTCGCTCAATAAGCTCACCTTCTTCATCGTGCTGCCGAGCTTCATCTTCTACAGCATCTACGTCGCGGAAATCGACATGACGCTCCTGAACGTCTTCCTCATGGCATTCGTGCAGATGTTCTTCATCGCGCTCGCCGCCTGGGTGTATGGGAAATTCCGCGGGATGCCCGTCGGGAAGATCGAATGCCTCAAAAACGGCACTATGTTCTCCAATAACGGAAACATCGGCATCGCCCTGATCGCCCTCGTCTTCGGCAATGCCCCCTACGTCATCGATGGAGAGACGCCCTACCTCGCACAGGCGAGCGCCTGCGCCACCATCCTCCTCGTGCAGATGAATATGACGCTGAATACGCTCGGCCTTTATCAGGCCGGCAAAGGGAAACTGACGCCGCGCGACGCGATCTCCGTCATCTTCCACATGCCCGTCATCTACACCCTTGTCGCCGTCTTCACCATCAAATTCTCCGGCTTCGACATGACACAGGTCTTCCTCTGGCCGATCTTTGAAAACTGTGCCAATGCCCTCGTCTCCATCGTCATGCTTGCCCTCGGCATCCAGATCCATCGGAGTACCATCGTCTTTCGAGACATCGATGCATGGGCCGGCTGCACCATCCGCCTCGTCATCGCTCCGCTTCTGGCCTACCTTCTCCTTCTGCTCTCTGACCTCGCAGGCCTCCACCTGTCCCCCGTCCTGAAGCAGACCATCCTCATCATGACCTCCGTCCCCGGCGCCGTCAACTCCGTTCTCTACGCCGTCGAATTTCACAATTTTGAAGACTTCGCGACCGAGCTCGTCATGATGAGCACCTTCCTCTCCTGCATCACCATGACCGGCGTCATCTATCTGGCACGTGTCCTGTTCCCGATTGGATAGGAAATGGTTGTTGGCAGGTGACATTAGACATTAGACATCAGACTTCTGACGACTAAAAGACCCGTGATTCTCTCGATGGAGAATCACGGGCCTTTTATCATGTTTGCATTCAAACATCTGTAGTCTAATATCTTCCAGTCTAATCCCTAGTCCCCTAATCACCAGTCCTTAGTCACCAGTCCCTAGTCACCAATCTACGGCACAAACTTATATCCCACGCCCCAGATGGTCAGGATATGCTTCGGATGCGCCGGATCCTTCTCCACCGCCTCACGGACGCGGTTGATATGTACGGGGACGGTCGCCGTATTGCCGAGCGAATCCATCTCCCAGATGCGCGTGTAAAGGGTTTCACGGCTGTACACGACATCGGGATGAAGCATGAGATACTCCAGCAGCTTGAATTCCTTATTCGGCAGCGTTTTCTCTTCGCCGCGGACGAAGACGCGATGGGTATCCGACTCGAGCACGATATCCCCCAGAGTTATGCGCTCTCCTGCTTTCTTTTTCCCCTTGAGACGTTCATACTGCGCGAGCTGCGACTTCACTTTTGCGACCAGCACGCCGGGGGAGAAGGGTTTCTCGATATAATCATCGGCGCCAAAGCCCAGCCCCCGGATATGATCGATATCCGTCCGCTTTGCCGTGACCATCATGATCGGGATGTCGAGCTTGCCCCGAAGCTTTCGACAGATCTGAAAACCGTCCATCCCCGGCAGCATGATATCTAGAAGAATCAGATCATACTCGCCCGAGAGCGCTTCCGTCAGCCCCTTTGTCCCATTGATTTCCACCATCACCTGATACCCGCTGACTTCCAGATAATCCTTCTCGATGGAAGCAATGTCTTCATCATCTTCTACGACCAATATACGTTTCATGACTTTTCCTCCTTCGGAAAAGAAATCTGCACCAAGAGTCCGTGCGGCGTGCGATTATCCATAGACAGCGTGCCATGCATGAGTATCACCGCCCGCTTTACGATGGCAAGCCCGAGCCCGCTGCCCTTGTCCGTGTGGCTTCTCGCGAGGTCCGTCCGATAGAAGGCCTCCGTGAGACGGGAAAGCGCCTCCTCCGATACGCCGCTCCCATTGTCTTCAACGGTGAGCAGGACACAGTCCCCGCTGCTTTCCACCCTGATGTCGATCTTCACCCGCTCTTCCTTTTTATAGCGGATGCTGTTCGTGATGAGATTCTCCATGATCCGCTCCAGAAGAAGCGCATTTCCCGCCATCCTGTGCGCCCCTTTGCTTTCGATATGGAAATCTGCCCCCTGCTTTTCCCAGAGAAGACGATTCTCTTCGACGAAATCCGTGACCAGCTTCGAAAGATTGATCGGTACAAGCGGAAGCGCCTTCTCCCCCAGATCCATCTTCGTCAGAAGCAGCTGCTGCTCGATCAGACGCTCCAGAACCTCCGATTTCTTCTCGATCACACGCAGATAATGCGCCTCTTTTTCCGGCGTATCTGCCAAATGGTCGAGAAGCCCCTCTACATAGGCGCGGATCGCCGTCAGCGGTGTCCGGATATCATGCGAAATACTGGCGATGAGCTCCTTTCTGCGTGCCTCATCCGCTTCCCTCTCGCGAAGCGACTGTGAGAGCTTATCCGTCATCAGATTGAAAGCAGAAATAGCCGGCGTGAATTCATCCTTTCCCTGATGGGAAAGACGCACCGACAGATTCCCCTGCTGCACCGCCTGCGCCCCACGCTCCAGCTCCTTCAAAGGCGCCAGGATCCGCCGGACAATGAACCGCGACAGCCCATAGGAAACCAGACCGATAAAAATCACAAGCGAGATGACGATGAAATGATTGCTCGCATGAAAGGCCGCCTCGATCGCCGCATCGCTCCGATTCACCGGCTTGTGCGACAGCATGTAGAGATGGTATACATGCCCGGCAATCCTATTGCGCTCCATAAAAGAGTACTGCCCCATCCGCGTTGCGCTGTACGTCCCATTGACCTCTCCCTCATCCAGCTCCTGCTGTACCTTCTGCTGCTTGAGCTCCTCTACCATCTGCTGATATGTATCATTCCCATACTGCAGAGTGATTTCCCCGTCGCGATAAAGCACCACATACGAATCGATCGGGTCCATGATATCCAGTACCCAGTGATCATCGAGCGGCTCTTTCGTGTGCCGGATATGATGAAAAATCGAAGTCCTGACCACCTGGCTCATGACCTGAAACTGAAAATCACTCTCCGCCATCACATGATTCCCGCTCTTCGCGTACAGGTACAATCCCAAGAAGGAAGACATGAGTACAAAGAACGTCATCAGAAATGGCAGGATGCACATCGCGACATGCGACAGGATAAGGCTCTTCTTGATCGTCATAGGAACTCCTTGGAATAGTGAGTAGTGACTAGGGATTAGCGGTTCAGGGTTCAGGATTAGCCCCTAGGGCGTACCGCCCTTTGATTCCTTTTGAAAGCTCTGCTTGAATGAGAAATTAGAAATGAGAAATGCGAAATGTGAAATGGTGGTGCGGCGCATAAAAATCAGAAGCGCCGCGGAGTTTTGGTAGCGCTACGCGCCGTCGTCATTCCGAGCGAAGCCGAGGAATCTTTTTCATTTGCGATCAAACAGGTCGTTTGAAAAAGCACTTGAAACGGGAAACCTGTCATTCCACAGACCTGCGGGCATCGCCCCATATATATTCGCGGCGAAGCCGCCACCTTCATTCCTAATTCCTAATTCCTAATTTTTCCCTCAAACCCGCCAACCTTCCCCCCCATCATAAGCAATTCCCCTTCATCCCGCAACCGTCATTGTCATAGTTTATCTTTCCTTTAACCATTCCACCCGATTTTGTAAAGCCTTGCGAGTAAGCTATAGCCATAGAAATTCCATGATTTGAAGGAGGCCCTATGTATACCCTGCTGCGCAAGCACCCCTACCTCACGCTTCTTATGTTTTCCCTCTTCCTCTACCTCATCGGCAACGAGCTCCTTCCCGTCACCGACACCGCCGAGTCCAACTACGCCGTCACCGCCAAAGAAATGGTTCTCTCCGGAGACTGGATCTCCCCACAGATCTACGGGCACTACTGGTACGACAAGCCCATCTTTTACTACTGGGAACTGGCGCTTTCCTACACACTCTTTGGCTTCAATGAAATGGCATCCCGCCTGCCCTCCGCCCTTCTAGGAAGCGCCTCCGTCCTCTTCACCTACTGGTTCGCCCGACGCGTCTACAGCGAAAAGATCGGCTGGCTCTCCGCCATCATCCTTGGTACCTCTGTCGAATGCTGGCTTCTCTCGAAAGCCATCATCACCGACACGACCCTCTTCCTCTTCATGAGTATGGCGATCGCCTTCTTTTACATGGGCTATACCGAAAATAGAAAGTACTACTACCTCTGCTACACAGCCGCCGCCTTTGCCGTCCTCACCAAGGGCCCCATCGGTCTTCTCCTCCCCGGTCTTGCCGCCCTCCTCTTCCTCGCATACAACAAAGACCTTGCAGAAATGAAGCGCGTCCACCTCTTCTCCGGCCTTCTCCTCTTCACCGCGATCGCCGGCGCGTGGTACGGACTCATGTGCTGCCTCCACGGCTCCGATTTCCTCTTAAACTTCCTCGGCGTCCACAACTTCCTCCGCGCCACCGTCTCCGAGCATCCGACGAAGAACAAATGGTACTTCTACCTCATCATCTACTTCATCGGCTTTGCCCCATGGAGCTTCACCATCCCCTACAGCCTTTTTAAGAAATGGAAACGCAAAGAGCTCGATCTCCGAAATTCCTCAAATGCGACGCAGCTCCTCTTCATTTACTTCGCCGTCGTGAATATTTTCTTCGAACTCATCGCCACCAAGTATACCACCTACACCTTTCCCGGACTCTTCTCCCTTGCGATACTGACAGCCCTTCTCTACAGAGACCTCACATGGCGCTTTGAAAGGATCGGATGCGCCGCCATCACCATCTACACACTCCTTACCCTCTTCGTAGCCCCCACCATCATGCTCACACGATCTGGCAAAGAAGCCGGACAGGCTCTCGCCCAGATAGACACCACCAGCAAGACCATCGCCTTTCTTCATGACTATCGCACCTCCACTGTCTTCTACAGCAGCAAAACAATCTACCGCGCCGAGCCTGCAAACAAGATCGACGGCATGAAACCCGGCACCCTCTCATGGAATGCAAAGAACGTGATGCCCTTCATCGCAGAAGAAGACCTCTTCCAAAAAGACAATGTGATCCTGATTGCCCAAGACAAGAGCCAAGAGCCCTGCCTTATCGCCTTCGAAGAGGCACGCCATGTCAGTGAACTTCGCATCCCTGGTTTGTACGACCTCTGGATCCTCCAGCGTGCGTCAGGTGGGAATGACTAGGGACTAGTGACTAGTGACTGGTGACTAAGGATTAAGAGACTAAAAGACATCAGACTCTCACGCATCGTCATTTCGAGCGTAAGCGAGAAATCTTTCTCATTCGCAGCCAAACGGTCGATGTCAGGAAACCACAAATGGGAAGCCGTTATCCGAAGGCCTTCGGGCATCGCAACGATCTATACTCCGCGGCGCTTCTATATTTTTATGTGCCGCATCACCATTTCGCATTTCTCATTTCAAATTTCTCATTCAAGCGAATCTTTCAAACGTACTCAAAGGACAACACGTCCTATGGGCGCCCCCCCCCCGAGCCCTTTACTTTTTCGAAAAAATGCGATATACTATAAAACATCATCTATGGCGGTGTAGCCAAGCGCTAAGGCGTGGGGCCTGCAAGCCCCTTATCCCCGTGTTCAACTCCGGGCACCGCCTCCAACCATCACACTCCTGCACTTGCAGGAGTTTTTTTCTGCAGAATGGCCTGGCCTGCGATAGTGAAAGCATCGGCATCCGTATAGCCATAGTAGCAGTTGCCCTCCCATTTTCTAACAAAACGCACACGCTCTCAGACCGCATCCCCCGCCTCCTGCTTCTGCCGGCTGCGATGATGTGTATCTTGGTCGATTCCCTTCGGCTTGAAGACCATCAACATGATCGAACCGGCAACAATGAGTGCACCGCCCAACCATGATGCAGGCGCCATGATTTCATCCCAAAAAGCCCAGCCAAAAATGACATGAAACAAGATTTCACTATACATCAAAAAAGAAACGACCAGCGAATTGACATGCTGAAACGCCCATGTCATAAACATCTGCGCCGATAAGGCAAAAAGCCCCAGCCCAATGACAAAGAACCAGTCTCTCCCCTGCGGCAAGATCCATGACTCATTCCCGGAAATCGACAGCCCGACAAGAATGCTGAAAATCTGAAAATAAAAAACAATTTCTGTATTTGAGCGAAATCCTTTCTCTGCAAGACAGCTGATCACCACATAAGCAGCTGCAGAAAAAAAGCCGCCGCCGATTCCAAAAAGCGTATACATATTAAATGCATTGAAATTCCAGATCTGCACCACGCAAAGGGTCCCGATCGCAATGGAAAGCATCCCAGGAATCGCCTGACGGGGAAGTTTTTCTTTCAAAAAAATCGAAGACAGGAGACACATAAAGAAAGCAGCGAGTTGTGAGAGGATTTGTGAATCCCCCAGCGTCAGCCCTTCTATAGACAAAAAATAAAAAAAGAGCGCAATGCTGCCAAAAAGCCCTCGAAGGCATAACATGCACTTATGCTTCCCTGAAAAGAAATGCTCCTTCGTCTGCAGGCAGAGGAGAGGAATAAAGAAAAGTCCTACGATCCCACGAAAGAGCGTCATCTCTCCTGATGGCATCTCCGGTAGCCACTTGGCACAGGCTGACATGAAGGTGAAGGAGAGCGAGGCCAGTATCGTTGTCACGACCCCCATGATAATGCTGCTGCGTTTTCGTTTCTTAGACCTCAAAGCCATTTTTAACCGTTTGAATGGCTGATATATTACCCTCGGTTGTTCCATCAAATCTGCCTCTTTTCTTTCTGTTTTCTTGATTATAATGTTTGTATGAGAGCTGATTCAATGGACAATTTGTAATTTATGTGCTTTATTGTTCGCTTTCTTCCATTTGTATTGGAAGCAAATAAGCAAGACCTGCATGACTTCCCATAAAAAAAGAGGTCATCTTTGACTTCATCAAAGATGACCTCTTTTTATCCCTAGGGAAACACTGCTTCAATCGTTGTCAGATTTTACTCTTTAATTTTTATGCATGGCGAGGAATAACCTGATGCGAATAGTGAGCTATGTAAGGAAGGCTATGACGAAGCTATGTATAAAAATTCCTGTAGAATCTGACTCTGCGATTGAATCAGCGTTTCCCTAGTCCTTCGGAACCGGACCATATTTATTTTTCTTATTCTGCCCCGGGAAGAAAGAAAGCAGAATGACCGCTGCCATGAAGATCACTGCGATCGTCCGTGTGGCAGTGAGCTGCGAGCCCAGGTACTCTCCTCCGAGCTGATTGATCGCAAAGAGGATCGCGAAGAAGATCCAGTAATAGATATGAGAAAGCCCCAAGTCAGACATACGCCGCATCGCAAGGCTGATGAGGGAAATGAAGCAGAGCGTCCCCAGGATCAGAAACGTCATGATGTATACATTCGCATCTCCCACAAAAAGCTCAGGCTTGAAGCAGGTGAAGGCGAACATGAAGACAGCCGGAATGCCGACGGTCAGCATCTTGGGGATATAAGATCTGCGACTGATACGACCCACGGGATCAAAGAACGTGGAAAACAGGCGTCCCAAAGGTCCCTTTGCCTGTTTCTTTTCTTCTGCTTCGATAGCCGCCTGATCTGAAAGTGCTTTCGCTGCCTCGCTGTCCATGAGAGCGATCGTGAAGCTCTTGTCGCCCTTCGCCGGGCGTGTCACAAAGATCGAGGTCACGGTATCTGCGAAAATATCCATCGCGCTTGATGCCTGCGCTTCGCCCGCTTCCTTCGTGAGTGCCTCTATCAGCGCCGCTCTCTTCTCCGACGGAAGCTCTGCGTAGATCGCTGCGGTCTTCTTACGGTAAATGCAGACGCCCGTGAGGGAGATCTCTTCCCCGTAGAAGGATGCCTTCTCTTCTCCTTCCGAGAGAGAATAGAACGCAGTGTTCTTCTCTTCGTCCCGGCTCTCCTCGGTGCATGTGAAGTGATTCGCGATCATCCTAAGCGAGTCTCCGAGCCGGAGTGCGCCGATCTTTCTCGTCTTTCTCTTTCTTCCCCCTGTCGCGGCCTTGCCCGCGGTCTCAAAGATATCCGGAATATCAAAATTCATTGCCATAGCCCTCACCTGTTTTCTAAAAATTTTCACTCTACCTATTATACCTTCTTGCCGGCGGTAAAGAAATAAAAAAGAAGCCGCTCCGGAGAGCAGCCTCTTTTTTATTTTGTATCAGTCCACCAGGGCAATGATGACCTGAGGAGCGTTGTCGCCAAGACGAGCTTCTACTTTGACAATGCGGGTATAGCCGCCATTGCGTTCGGTATAATTCTTAGCGATTTCGTCAAACAGTTTCTTTGTAACAGCTTTATCCATGATGTAAGCTTCAGCCTGACGACGAGCATGCAGATCGCCTCTCTTAGCGAGGGTGATCATCTTGTCTGCGACGTGGCGAAGTTCTTTGGCCTTAGCTTCCGTGGTGGTGATGCGGCCATACTGGAAAAGAGAAGTTACGAGACTGCGCAGCAGAGCCTTGCGAGCACCGCTGATTCTTCTGAGTCTACTACGTGCCATTTCTTTCCTCCTATAAAACTATCAATCCTTGGCGTTTCCATCCTTCAGACCAATTCCGAGGCCTTTGAAGTTTGTCAGTTTTTCTTTAATTTCATCTACCGATTTTTTACCAAGGTTGCGTACACGAGTCAATTCATCTTCTGTCTTATCCATCAGTTCGCCGATGGTATTGATCTCGGCTCTCTTCAGGCAATTAAATGCACGAACGGACAGTTCAAGATCATCGATCGGGAGTTCGCGGATCTTATCGATCTCGCTTCCCTCTACGCTGACATCAGTGTCCTGTGCTTCATCAGAAACAGCCGGGACTCTATTGTCCTGTGCATCTCCGATGTTCAGGAAATTCGTGAAGCAGCTGATCAGGATGTCGGCAGCCGTTGCGACAGCATCGTCTGCATTGACAGATCCATCCGTATCCAGTTCAAGAGTCAGCTTGTCGTAGTCCATTTCATTTCCTACGCGGGTATCGCTGACGTTGTAGTTGCATTTAATGACAGGAGAATAAATGGAGTCGATCGGAATGACGCCGATGACGTCTTCCTCTCTTTTGTTCTTGGTGAAAGGAACATAGCCATGTCCACGATTGATGGTCATTTCCATGCCCAGATGAGCATCGGAATCCAGTGTGCAAATGACGAGATCCTTGTTGAGAACATCAATTTCTGCCGGTAACTTCATGTCGCCAGCATGGAAAATACCTTCTTCAGTGATATCGATACGAACTGTCATCGGGAAGACGGCTTCTTCGTGTGCGATGAAGCGGATCTTCTTCAGGTTCAGGATCATATCGGTTACATCTTCTTTGACGCCGTTGATAGTGGAAAATTCATGAAGCACGCCGTCGATTTTGATAGACGTAATAGCCACACCGTCTAAAGATGAAAGCAACACGCGTCTTAAACTGTTTCCCAGAGTAATGCCATAGCCTCTTTCGAGCGGTTCACACTCGAACTTGCCATGACGCTTATCATCGCTGAGTTCCACAGTCTTAATTGTGAAGCTTGTATTTTCGATCATCCGAAAGTCCTCCTTCTGCGCCTTGCAGCGCCAAAATGATACGCAAAGGGGTAATCCTTATACTCTTCTGCGTTTCGGAGGACGGCAGCCATTGTGCGGAATTGGGGTGACGTCCTTAATGCTGCTGACTTCGATGCCTGCTGCCTGCAGTGCACGAATAGCAGCTTCACGGCCTGCGCCCGGTCCTTTGACGAAAACGTCAGCGGAACGCATTCCCTGATCGATTGCAACCTTAGCAGCCTGTTCAGCTGCCATCT
>ULPP01022161.1_pt1 | contig 10400 bp, 8 predicted proteins | sample 1953531 | NCBI WGS metagenome assembly ULPP01 (sample SAMEA4835630, study PRJEB28245) | human gut metagenome | biome: gut microbiome; material: fecal sample | place: Denmark | collected 2008
TTGCAGTCTATTTTCAAGCAATAGGTCATTTCTTCCGGCACGGTATCAACCGCCAACCGTAACTTCTTGTATGCTGCATGAATACCCTTGTTTGGTATTGCTGAATATGTGTCATCAGTGAAATACGCTAATAACTGCGGTTCAATCACCTGTAAAACCGCCCATTGTGCAATTCTGTCAGGGAAGAATGGAAGTTTGTATATTTCCCGTTCCTTCTTGCCGTCCTTTTTCGTAAAAGTGGCATATTCCGAAGTTTTGTATAAATGGTTTTGAAGCATCCATTGCAGACCCGCCAAATAGTAGTATGGTCTTTTCTCAATCTGCTGAACTTCCTTGTACCATCCTTTGCCTTTCTTTGCGTGTTGAAACGCAAGATACAGGTTATCCATTGAACAGATTTTTTCATAAAGATTGCCATACCGTTTCACGCTTGTCTGTTCCCTTCTGTATGCACTGAACCGAACTTTCAACCCGTCAGGTGACAGTCTACTAATACAGCCCATGTATTTTGATGTTTTGCCAAGTGGCACGGTAATCAGTTTTCAGTACATTGATTTATAAGAACACCCCCGCCATTTCTGACGGGGTGTTTCAAGTGATATTTGTGCATTTACTAACTGACTGCTGATATTCCGATTACGATTAGAAGAAGCATTATTCAGATTCCAATAGAAAGCACTGGTATTCAAGTCATTATTCCAATTAGCACCTAATTTAGTGACATTGGTTTTTTGTCTTTTTATTGTCTTTCTGCTTGAAAATCGTCATCTTTAGCATCCTGATTACCTAAAATTGTGTGAATTACTGGTTGCCTGTTATGCTGCTACCTTTTTTCGATACACCAACCGACCGCCGACATTCCGACTACGAATAGAAGAAGCAACATTCAGATACCAACAGAAAGCACCGGCAGACAAGCCATAATTCCAACCAGCACCCAATATAGCGACACGCCAACCAGTACCGTTCTGATTCCAACAGTAATCACCAACAGGAAGGGCGGTGTTTCCGTTGAACTCACCCGGTAAGAACAACCAATCAAAATCTTCTGAATAACAGAAAGCGGAAATATAACCGTTTCCATACTTTGCACACATTCCTGTATCTTCATAAGGTGCTGCCTTACTGTCATCAGTAAAACCATGATCTGCAACATAGGTATCACATTCACCTGTGGTTGCATTTGCATAGTGATTGATTCCATCAATCCACCACCAAATGTTGCCCCAAAAGTTTTCCTCACCACGGTATGACACAATCTGAATACCGTTAGCGTTGACAACTGAACCTGATGCATTACCAAGGGTGATCGTTGCACCTGTATTTTCTGTCATGGATGTTTTACCGTCATCAGTCTTTGAAACTGCACCGTTACCAATGACAGACTGCATATTAAAGGTTGCATATTCAATCAGCATAAGCATCTGTGAAGCGGATGCCGTCTGAACAACACCCTGTTCCCAACCAGTACCACGTTTTTCAGCAAGTTTTCTGATATTGGCACGGGTTGCGTTCTGTGTAAGTCCTGAAAGCGGTTTTGCATTAGCAATACTGCATAACATATCAGCAGCAAAGTCAGCAACCTGTGAATCATCAAGAATGTATGCTGATGCAGATGCATCCCAAAGTGAACCTTCAAAGGCTGCAAGATATGCAACATCATTTTCCTGACCATTTACAATGAACGCCGGATGAAGTTTGAATCCCGCCTTTGGTGTATCTGATACATAGTATCTGATTTTTCTTGTGATTGCCCCCTTGGTTCTCTTTTCAGTTTTAAGCGGTACAACCTTGTAATAAAACTTTGGCTGTTCAACCATTACCTGAACGATTGTCCCGGCACTGAATTTCAGGTTTTCATCAGGTGATTCCGTACCTACCGGGTTACGGTCAACCGCCTGTGTCAGTTTTCCAGTAGTAGAAAATCCGGCTTCACCGTAATATGCAGCAACACGCCCGTCATTGGTAAGGTTGCAACGCTTTCTACCACCAAAGGCATTGATTCCGTCAAATCCTGAACCCGCTGAACGGTTTACTGCTCCGGCAAGTCTTGTGAACTTTTTATTTTCAAAATCCACTTCAACACCATAAATGTCACCGTCTGAATATCCAACAAAGGCTTTCAGATCAGCAATTTCTTTTTCAAGTGCCTGAATGTCACCAACCGTTGCATACGCACCCGGACTGACCGCAAGTGATACGTTGTCAGCGTTTCCTACTGTGGTATATAACTGTAAGTATGCAGCCGATACCGTAACACCGTTATATGGTGGCATATAACAGTTATTTGACTTTTCAATGCAGACTGCATACAGGATTTCACCCTTGTCAGGGTCAACGGCATATAAGCCAAGTGTACGCATATAGTAACCTTCTTTCAGGTCTACATTGGAATATGCTGCATCAATTTTGATTGCAACCTCATTTGTGCGGGTAACCTTGGAAACAAGGGTTGTCTGCTTGATGTTGCTAAGTGCGGTCAATGCCTGTAACTGACTTTCAGTGTACTGGGTACTGGAAGAACATACTTTTGTAAAATCAATGTTTCCTGACCCGGCAATCATCTTTGCCATAAGTGCCTGACCATTGTTTGTGATGTAAAGTTTTGAATACTCTGCCATCTTATCATTCCTTTCTATGTTGTTTTTATCTCAATGAAGTCTACCTGAACAACGCCGGATGCTGCCTTTGCATCCATATCTGCCCGGATTGTTTCATTAAAATCTGTTGAAATGGTTACCATTGCGGTATCTGTTGCCTTACCACCAAAGTTCACTGTACCCTGAACACTCACTGTTTCCTGACTGTCATTTGTGATGTTCAGCATTTCAGTCTGAACGATTCCACCACCAAAGACTGATGAACCGTTCACATCAAACACTTCCCGGAAATCGTTTGTGATGATAAATTCATTGATGAAGCAGATGCCACCACCAAAAAGAACAGCACCTTTGATGTTGCAAGGGATGCTGTTCTTAGATACAACCACAAGATTTTCAGGAATCATTGTGTTTATGATGTTTTCCAGTTCTTCCACCTGACCATATAATTCAAGGTCAGTGTCAATATACAGTGTGTACCCGGTCTTGAAATCACCAGTCACTTCAAAATCACTGTCACCACAAAGGACAAGCAACTTTTGAAGCAACACTTTCCAAGTGTACGGGATTGTGTTGAACCACTTGCTTTGAACCCTTGAACGCCTTGATTCAAGGGTATCATCAGCAGTTGGGTATATTTTCAGCATCTTTTCAAATCGGCTGATTCCATATTCATCAGCGGTTGAAATGAAGCGGTTACGCAAACACCTGTCAGTTGCCGACCACATCAGACTAAATTCAGGGTTTTCCGCTTCAAGTGCTGCAACGGGTTCTTTGTAACTCTGCATGAATGGCGGTAAGTATGAAACAAGGTCAACTTCTCTTATCATGCAGAAACACCCCCTAACTTTGGTATGCAAAATTCTGTCAAGGTCATATTGCTTGCCGTGCCGTTCAGCTTTGTCCCGGTCACATCCACCACGCCATCAACACCAAGGATGCGGTTTTCAATCTGCGATACCCTGACAATGGTTTGTGATGTTTCTGACCAGTTCTTTCTTAATTCCAAGAAATACGCATCAACTGCTTCTGCAATGGCTGCCTTGGTATTTGACCAGTTGTGACCTTCTTCAAAGGTTACCGTGGTCTTGACCTCAATACTGACAGGTGATGCACTTGCAACACTGACTACATGACCGATTGGTGCAAGTCCGTAACCTTCCCCGGCATTTTCTTCCGGGTCAAGTGTCTGCTGAACGTATTGAACAAGCGTTGAACTTGCTTCACCATAATCATCTGAATCAGTGATGACTACATGAACAGTACCGCCAACCGTCAGTTTCTTGTCCTTGGCTGCATTATATACGGCATCAAGCCACGGTTTGACTGCTGCCGGAACTGTTGAAATGATTGATTCATACCAGTTCTTGACCACTGTACTGACGATCATGTCAGCGGGTCTAATGTCACCATTCCAAACACGCTTGACCTTACATGACCCAACACCTTCAATGCCTTTGACCTTTGCCATATAATCAGCATGATTACCACCAAAGGACTGTTCATTGAAGCTGTCAAAATAACGCTGTCTGAAAACTTCTGTATCTTCTTCATCTTCACCGGGAATAAGTACACTTGTCAGGCTTGCCGTCTGCAATCCATCAATATATTCCATTGGTATCATATCCCCAAGGTACTGATTGCCAACAACACCTTCTGTTTCACACTGAACCTTGTATGTTCCCGGTGTGATCTGTTCAGTCACAATATAGTTGATTTCACCAATGTTGAAACGCTTTCCAGTAACATCAATGTTTGTTGGTGTGAACTCACCCTGTAAGATTGCCTTGGTTGCGGGTTCAGGTGAAAGTCCCCTGTCCTTTGCAAGTAAAATCAGAAATTCCCTTGCAGCAGTATCACCGTATGAATTTTTTATCAGATATTCCAACTCAATGTATAAAATCTGAAATTCAATGGCTGTTGAACTATGCAGATCGTAAACAGGGGATGACGGTCTTTTGTCAATTTTGTCAGATACCCGGTTCATCATCCTTTCAAGGATAATGTCATAAGTCTGATCTTCATACATTCTAAATCTTCACCCCCTTCTCTGCTTTAATATCACCGTAAATTGTTTTTACGGTAAAATAGGCATGAACCACACCTTTGACCGTCAGGTCAAATTCAAAGTCGGTCACGCCCGTGATTCTTTCATCAACGGCTAACGCTTCACTGATTCTGCGTTCTAATTCAGGGCAAACCCAAGTGACAGGTTCACCATACAGGTCAAGTGTTTCAATGCCGTAATACCACGGATATATGATGTACTGATACCTTTCTGTTTGCAGTGTTCTGAAAATCATCTGCTTCATGGCATCCTGTTCATCCACAAGACCCCTGACTGAATCACCGTCTAAATCCATTTTATAAGTTAGGCTTGGCTGTGTTTCAATTTCAAAATCTTGGTCAAGAAAACCAACTGTTGAAGGAATCATTTGCCTATCCTATCCACAACAATGAAGCGTTGACCTTCTTGCTGTCTTATCAGGATAACTTCATCACCAACCGCCAAGCCATTGTGAATGATGATCTTCTTTTTTCCTGTAATTTTGTGAGTATGTGCAAGGTTCTTTGACCCTGTGTTCAAGTCAATGTTGCCACCGCTGCCATTGTCACCTTTTACAGTGTGGTTGTGGGTGGAAAGACTGCTTTCAGAAGTCCAGTCAACTGTTACCATTGTGCTGAAATCTGTCACATTTCTTGAAAGAATCAACTGTTTTTCACCCAGTATCATCTTCTGTTCAACATTGATTTTCAGCGGTGAAGCACTCACAACTTCACCAAAATATACATTTACGGGTTTACCCGCTTCAACCGCTTCAACGGCTGCCCTTTTCAGGGTATCAACAAGTTCATTTGCATCAGGCAACAAATTCACCCCCTCTAAGTGTCAAATCCATCCAATGTTCACCTTCCTTGTAGGTATGCTTGCATTTTTCAACAAGCATCCAGTTTTTCAGTTTTATATCACCAAGATCAAGGTTGATGACAACCATTGAACCCGCCCGCACTCTGTTGTCACCTAAAGCGTTGGTAATTTTCAGGTTACGGGTCTTTTTGTTATACAGTTTCAAAAGGGCATCTGCTTTTGCTTGACCGTTTTCACCTTTCTGCAAGGTGTCAAAATACTGTAAGATACCCCACTTGTTAATGTTGGAAGAATCCTGTGTGATGTAAACATCACGCTTTCCTGTGTCCTTGTTATCATAGGTCAGTTTGATTTTGTTATATGTGTTTTCATCAATAGATGAAGTATAGTCAAAGTTTTGCCCGGTTTCTTCATCAATCATCAGGTACGCCCCCGGAACACCCACATACATAGATGACAGGCTTTTCAGGGTAAGTTTCCCAAAGTCATCATATAACACATACATTTCCCCGGTATTGGTCAGTGTCAGGTCAAGGGCATTTGCTATCATTTCAAACAGTGAAGTATTTTCTTCAACCCTTGATTCAATGACATACCCGGTATCATCCAGTGTGCCAAGGTTCAGGGCATAATCATCTGCAATCATTTTCACAAATTGGTTTGCCGTCTTTCCTTCATAGACCTTGGTATCTTTATTTTTTAAGTACCTCAACTGATCGTAGGCGGTGACAGTAATGATTTTGTCCTTGGTTCTCTGCTGCTTAAACACAAAACCAAAGAATACATTGTCACCGTCCACCTTCATCCTGACTGGACTACCTTCTGAAAAATCAAGAATGTTGTCATACAGGACTTTGAAAACCAGTTTGCCGGGGGTGTTTTTTCTTTCTGTTGACCATTCAATACCTTCCTGAACAACAGGCTGATATACTTTTGTTCCTGATTCATTCCCAACCAGTAGTTCAACGTACATTGAACAACACCCCTTTCTTATGCTGCCGGAATAGTCAAAACCTGTCCCGGATAAATTAAGTTAGGGTTGCCACCAATGACACCCCTGTTTGCGTTGTAGATCACGGTGTATTTTGCACCGCTGCCATAAAACCGTTTAGCTATTTTCCATAGGCAATCACCACGCACAACCGTATAGGTCTGTGCCGCTGCCGGGGCGGGTGAATTGTTGGTTTCCCGCTTAGGCTCTGCACTTGCCTTTGGCTTGGATGCAGCAATTTTGATGTTGACTGTCTTTGTTCCATAGTCCCGGTACTGTTTCAGATTGAACTTGACTTTGAAGTCAAACCCGTTCTTGGCATCCTCTGAAATTTTGTAATCTTCCAAAGATACCTTCATGTTCGTGTTCAGCAGTTTTTTTCCCACCGGGGTCTTTCTGCACACAATGAACTGGAATGTCTTTTTGCCTGTTTTCAACCCTTCAAAAATATCAAAGAAATACCCCGCTTCTTTGAAACCATTCTTATACACTGCATAAGGATGTTTTACTTGCGGGATTTCTGCTTCAAATTCAATGTCGGTCAACCCGGCTTTTTTCAGGATATTGATTTCACCTTCATTTATCAGGTTGACCGTTTTGTTATTACCATTGATTTTGATACTGATTTTTTCAGGGGTGACAGGAAAAAGGCATTTGTCAAAATACATATCATATCCGCTTCTTGCCATTTATTCATGCACCCCTTCCGTCATATTGTCTACTGCTTCATTGACTGAATCTGTCAGTTTGGTCATAAAACCATCAATGTCATCACCGCTGTTCACGGTGTTCTGCATACCTGACATATCAACATTGATTTCAGCGGTTGTGAATCTGTTAATTGCTTCTTGTTCCGCAATGTCACGCAAATACTTCAAATCTTCTTCTGTAACATCCAAAGAATCCTTGATTTTGCCTGTGTTATCGTCAATGTTTCCAATGCTATCACCCACGCCTGAATTTGCTATTGCATCATTGAACCCTGATGTGTAATCACCCACATTAGGAATATCTGTCTGACCAAATACATCCGACAGACTAAAGTTTGAAACCTTATCAGCAATACCGTCACCCCATGCTGCACCCGCATTGAACGCATCTGATGCCCAACCGTCCTGAAATGCATCAAAGGTTGTAAAACCTTCATTGAACGCATCACTGATTGACTGGTAATCTTCTTTGTTTCCGGCTGCTTCACTTGCTTTGGCTGCATAGTCATCCGCTGCGGATGAAATGCCTGAATAGTCAAATTCAACAAACGGTAACTTATTCAGTGCTGAACAAATACCTTCAATGACTGAAAGTGCCGTGCTTAACAGGTTGTAAAACCATGACTGAACAGAACAGATTGCATTGTGAAATGCCGTCATCATATTGGATGCAAGTGCTGCAATGGCGTTTCCAATACCCAAGGCAATGTTTGCCACGGTTAGACCCAAGTTCTTGAAGAACTGAATCACCACGTTCACACCACCAGTAATCACACCGAACCCTGAATTTGCAATACCTGTCATCTTTGCAATCGCATTACATACGGCAAAAATTATTGCTATAAGTGCTATAATCAGCACAATAATCCATGTGATCGGACACGCTGCAAGTGCTGCGTTCAATCCATACTGCTGTACTGTCCAAAGAAATGTTTGTCCGGCTGCAAGTGCATCTGCCGCTGCCTTTGTCGCATCAATGGCTGCTGAAATTGCAGTAATTGCGTTGACAATTCCCATGATTGCCAAATATGCCCCTAATGCAGCAATTACACCATAGATAATTGGTGCAATGATTGACCAGTTATCACCGATAAATGCCCCAACAGATGCAGCCACTTCAAACACATTCAGAAGGATATTCGCAAGGGTTGCCATTGCTTCAATAGCACCCTGAATGAAAGTCTGAAATGCTTCACTATTAGCTAAATCGTTCAGTCTTTGAAGAACAGGCTGAAATGCAATCAGTGCGGTGTTCTGCATTGACTGCCATATCTGCCCCCAAGTCATAGGCATTTCATTGAATTTGCTGTTAATGTCATCAGCAGCAGAAAAGATTGCTGCCTTGACTACATCAGCGGAAAGTTCCCCATCCGCTGCCATTTCTCTGATCTTACCGATTGGAACATCAAGATAGTCCGCAATGTTCTGAATCAGGTTAGGTGCTTGTTCAAAGATACTGTTCAATTCATCACCACGAAGGACACCTGAACCAAGTGCCTGTGATAACTGCAATTCTGCGTTTGCTGCTTCTTGGGTGCTTGCCCCGGCAATCGTCATCTGTTTTTGAATCAGATCAGCAAAAGCAACAACTTCTTCCGAACTGCTGAACGCATCCTTTGCGTTGTTACCAAAACGGGCAACAACATCAGCCATCTGACCGAATGAACCCCTTGCATCCTGTGCTGCTGCATATACCATGTTGACAAGTTCAGCAGTTGTCTGAACCTCGTCATTCATCATGTTCAAACGGGATGTTGTCTGAACAAGTTCATCTGAAATGTTCAGTGCTTTCCCAACTGACTGAATACTGATATAGGCTGCAACTGCCCGTTTGATGGTATTGGTCAATTCATTTGCCTGTTGTGTTCCGGCTGAAATTTCCTGATTAAAACGCCCCTGTTCATCCACATTGTCACGGATGTACCTTTCTGTGTTGCCAACAGTTTGTGACAAACGCAAATAGGCATCATTGGCAGCAGAAACATCCATGTTCTGCATTGCCTGATTCAGTGAATTTTGTTCCTGAATAGCCTGATTCAACTGCATACGCAACTGTTCCAGTTCTGCATTTGCATTGTCTGCCCCAACATTTACCGGGTTGTTCTCAATCTGCTGAATCCGCTGTTGAATTGCAGATAACCGCTGTTGCATGGTGTTCATATCCTGAACTGCTGCATCCGGCAGTATATCCATTCCCTGTGCGGTCTGTGAAATCCTTGCCTGTGTGGTGTTCAGTGTGTTCAACATATCGTTTGCACTCTGAACTTCTTGCTGAAATCGTTCAACACCTGTTCCTGTGAATACATCCACTCCGTCAGTGTTCCATGTGACCGGGATTTCTACGGGTTCAGGGTCAGGCGGTGCGTTTGGCTGAATTTCAGGTCTGATTGGTTCAGGATTTTCAACCAAAGGGTCAGGAAGTACCGGGTCAACAGGTACAGGAATCGGTTCTTGATTTCCACCATCCACAACAGGCGGTGCAATATCAGGTGCGGTCTGTCGGCTTGCTGCCTGATTCATTGCTTCAATGGCAGCGGTTGCCTGATTGATTTCATCCCTTGCCCCTTCAATACTGCTTGTATCAATATCAGCGTTCATTGACTGCTGCATATCATACATTGCAGACACGGCAAGGTTCACTGAACTGATGATGTTGTTCAACACTCCGCTGAATTGGTCATTAAGTTCAATACCTGTCTGAATAGATGACACCTGTTTCACCGTCCTTTCTTAGTGTTTTTTCTTTGCCCTTGCTTCTGCCTTTTTCTTTTCCTTCTTGTCATGCTCTGCTTTCAACTTGATTGAAGCAATCACAAAGGCTTTTTCCTGTTCATCCATAGCCAAGAACACTGATGGAAGAATGTGAAGTTTTAGAAGGGCATAGTAAGCATAATTTGCTTCACCGTCCCCTTCTTCAATTAGTTTTTTGCTTCATCAACCTTTTCATCAAGTGACTTGGTAAATCCCTGAAACTTCTGCATCCATAACTGGAAGTCCTGCATTTCCCCGGCATCATCAACCATTGCATAGACTAAATCTTCCGGGGTCATCACACCGTAACTGTCCTGTAACTCTTTATCGTAAAGGTCAGGAAACACCGTTGACTTCACGATCATTGCCATAAGGTACTTTGAAGTAATCAGTTTTGGTCTGAATAAGTTCGGCTTGCCTGTCACCTGAACTTCAATGGTGTTTGCATCACGAAGTTCTTCATTCTCCTTGGAACTGAT
>ULPP01028335.1_pt1 | contig 10394 bp, 9 predicted proteins | sample 1953531 | NCBI WGS metagenome assembly ULPP01 (sample SAMEA4835630, study PRJEB28245) | human gut metagenome | biome: gut microbiome; material: fecal sample | place: Denmark | collected 2008
GTTATCATATGTTATTGTGCCGGCAGCTGTTGCGGTACTTATATTGTACAGAAGAAAAATGAAGAAAAAAAGAGAACAGGAGCTAAGAATAAAGGAATTAAAATACGATTATTCAGAGCTTATAGCCAAGCTTACATTACTTCTTGGTGCCGGTATGACCATAAGGAAGGCATGGGAGAAGATGGTTGAGGATTATATGAAGAAAAAGCAGGCTGGTGGTGGAGTGAAGATAGTATATGAAGAAATGTATATAACAGATTGTAATATAAAATCCGGAATATCGGAATATGAAGCTTATGAGGAGTTTGGATACAGATGTAACACAAGGGAATACTTAAAGCTTGCATCGCTGCTTCAGACTAATCTTAAAAGAGGAACGAACCGGCTAAGGGAATTACTCTGTCAGGAGTCATATGATGCGTTTGAACAAAGAAAAAATATTGCAAGGCAGAAGGGTGAAGAAGCTACAACAAGACTGCTTATACCAATGATTATGCTGCTTATGGTAGTTATGGTTATAGTCATGGTTCCGGCAGTTATGAACTTTTATCTTACATAACAGAAATCAGAGATTTCTTCTGTCATGTTACATGAAGACTAAACAGGAAAGGGAGAATAGTGTGAAAAATAAGATTTTTCACACGCAAGAATGGAGGATTATTATGAAAACAGATGTTATAAAGACAGCAGTAAAAGAAAATAAGAAAAACAAAATGACAGTATTATGCAGAAAAGTAAAAGAAAATATAAAAAATTTCTGGCAGGATGAAGATGGCATGGGAGTCGTGGAGATAGTACTTATTATCGTTGTGCTTATAGGTCTTGTCATCATATTTAAAAGTCAGATAACAGCATTGGTTAATAAGCTGTTATCAAAAATGTCAAGCCAGGCAAACAAGATATGATAGATACGGCAGCAATATCACATATAAAGACAATATTATATATAAGGACAATATCACATATAAAGACAATATCATTAAGGGCACAGATTACAGTTATGGCGGCAATGGTGTTTATGATTGTTGTTTCATTTGTTACAACATGTGTGGATAGTGCAGCAATGTCAGGATATAACACGATAATAAAACAGTCATGCAGCTTGTCTGATGAATCAGTATTTGCAGCATATAGTAATGATTTATTAGAACAATTCGATATATTTGCATTGAAAAAATCAGACATAGTCAATGAAAAAATCCCCCAGTACATCAAAGAAAACATAAAAACATATTCTAAGGATTTAAGCCTTACAGAAGCATCATATACTGGTTATAAGTACATGACTGACAATGGCGGATATGGTGTTGAAGAGCAGATAATAAAATATATGAAAAGTGGTGGGTATGCTGATGTTGTTAAAAACTATAATGCTGTCAATAACCGCATAAAAGAATCAGATGCTGTCAGAAGGGTTACAGAAGCTATATGTTCAACACAGGCTGCAGCCGGGGAGAGCAGCAGTGTGAGGAGCCTGCTTATAAATACATGTTCGGATATGGATGAAAAGGAAAATGAAATATCCAGTATGGTGGCTGAATGTAAAAAGAATATGGATGAACTGTATTATATGTATGAAACAGATGATGTAAATATACTATCGAAGTATATCAGAAAAATTGAAAGAATATCAGACGAAATACATAACATTTCACAAGATATATTATATCAGGCTTCGTCTTATGAAGAGTTAAGAACAAAGTCAGAACAAAGCATAAGGGAATGTCATGAAAAGCTGAACTTTAACAGGAGTGATATAAGTGATGAGCTGTATCAGGAATTATCAGAGGATATAGACAGACTGTACACAGAATATGGTGATGCTGATGTATTATCGGAGGGATATATCAGGGATAGTGTGGATAATGACAACTCAATCATAGAAAATATCGTCGGTAATATGCAGGCTGTTCAGGATATTTGTATGAAAATATCAGAGCCTGACGTAGAAAAACAGGAGTATATCACAAAGATAGAAAAAATATACGAAGATATAGAATCAGAAATAAACGGATTTAGTATCAAAACAATCGTACAGGAATATGAACAATATACTTTCAGAGCAGATGATTATAACACCAGCATAACTTCACTAAATAAAATCTATCAGATATTAAAGGAAGGAGCAGCAGGACTGGTGATTGATGGTGAGATATCAGATAAGTCCATGGATTATTCTGACCTTGCAGATACATGTGTATCAGGAAGTTATGGAGGAGATGGTATATCCAATATAGATATACGTCAGGCACTTGTCAGTGAATATATAATATCAAGATATGCAGGCTATACAGATTATATTGAAAAAAACGGACAACAAACTGGTTATATTGAAAAGAAAGACCGTGCTGCTGGCAGGCTGCTTGATTATGAAATCGAATATATTCTGTGTGGAAGGCAGTCAGATAAGGATAATCTGAATGAAGTTCTTTTTAAGCTTGTACTGATAAGAGAGGGACTTAATCTTTCATATCTTGTAACAGATGTACAGAAGAAGAATGAGTGTTTTGGATTAGCACTACAGCTTCTTGGATATACGGGAAATATGGTACTCATCAAGGCAGCCCAGTATTTTATTATGTCTATATGGGCATATGCTGAATCAGTTATGGAGTTAAGAGAGCTGTATGCTGGTGAAAGTATTGCCACAGTAAAAAATGCAGACAACTGGATAACAGATATTAACACAGTTATAAGCGGCGGTGCCGCAGGTTTAAAGACAAGTCTGTTTTCGGATAAGAATAAAGCTGGGAAAGAAACAGGCAGTACAGCTGGTTATAACAGCCTTGATTATATGGATTATATGCGTATTCTACTGCTTATAAAGGATAGAACTGCGAGGAATGCAGGTATTATGTCAGCCATGGAACTGGTAATGATCGCACTAGGACATGAGGATTTTAGAATGAAGGAATACATATACGAAGCATCTGGCACAGCTGTGTTTGTATATGTAAAAAACGGACAGACATACAGTCAGAAACTGGAGTATTCATATATTTAAGATACCATGGTCAAAAGGTCTAAACCCACATGAGCCAGCTTTTTAAAACATATAGTGATAATATGCAGGATAAGCAGCTGCCTCTTTATGTGCAGATAAACTTATATTAAAAATAAATGATGTGGATACGGCACTTTACGCTGTGTCAATCATAAAGTACAAAAAGAAACATTATAATTAAACCTAAAGGAAAAACGAAAATTTAAAGGAAGGAGAAAGATAAGACTTATTCTTATAAATTAACAGGTATGATGTTTATAACGCCAGAAATACATAAACATAATACATCCTCTGCACAAGCCAATAATGTAGTTTATCTCAATAAAGAGGCATATATTAAAATGGCAGCTTTTAATGCATTAAGAGCATCATCCACAGTGGAGGCAGCACTTGTTATACCTTTATTTATATATGCAGTTATGGCAGTAATGTATTTTATACAGGTTATGGCAGTGCGCTCACATGTGAATGATGCATTATATATAACTTTAAAGAAAAGTGCAGGTTACGCATATATATACGAAAATTTTAATGAGTATGCCGGACAGAAAGCTATAGAAGATGGAATTGCGGATGATTCTACAATAGACAGTGTAGGTGGTGGGATAAAAAAAGGCATGGTTGTTGAGAACATAAGGAGAATGTTTATAAAAGAACTTGGTAAAGATTATGCAAAAAATAATAACATTGAAAATGGTGATGCGGGCTTCATATTTATAAGTTCAAGAGTACTGCAGGGAAATTCAGTTATAGATATAAAGGTTTCATATTATATTAAAAATCCTTTTGATATATTTGGCAATACACGTATAAAAATCGCTGACAGGAAGAGGATTAATGCGTGGCTTGGTGAAGACATGGATGGATATAAAAAAGCTGATGGCATGTCAGAGGAATATGTATACATAACAGCAGGTGGGGAGGTATATCATACAGATTCAAAGTGTACACATTTGCTGCGTTATATAAAAAAATGTGATAAAGGTGATATAGAAGAAATACGTAATAATTCTGGTTCAAAATATTATGAGTGTAAAATGTGCAAAAAAAATACAGATGATAAAGAAACAGATGATAAAGAAACAGGAGATACAAAGACAAACAGTGTGTATTATACAGAATATGGAATACGTTTTCATAGTAACAGTATGTGCACAGAGCTAAGGCGCAATATCCAGAAAGTGAAAAAATCGGACATAAAAGACAGGAAATTGTGTGAAAAATGCAGTGGATGACTATAGATTGTAAATACAGGAGGTGTCACAGGAGGTGCCGCATGTTTAAAATAATATATTTGATAATATGTCTTGCTATTCTTTCGTATAAAGATATAAGAAGCCGTACAGTTCCTGTTATGTGGCTTATATTAATGGGAGCCGCAATACCGGTTATGTATGTGTGTGATTATAAAGCAGGTGGTGAAATAATACAGTACAGTCAGATAGTACTGTCAATAATTATTGCAATAATATTTATACTTTTATCGGTGTTTACGCCGCTGATTGGCGAAGCAGACGGGATAATTATTGGTTATGTCTGTCTGCTCTCGGATGTGTATATAGCAGTTTTTACAGTGTTGATATCATTTATTATGCTGGCAGTTTCAGGTGGTATATGGGTAGCTGCTAAAAAAATGAAGATTAAAACAGCCGTACCATATATACCATTTTTACTATCAGCATATATGTTAACGTTGTTTTGTATATAGAAGGGAATGATGATGGTATGCATACAGTTGAGAATGCGGTGATTGTACCTGTATTTACGCTTATTATAGTAGCACTTATAAGTGTCAGCGGATATATGCATGATAAAGTTGTTATGCGAAATATTCTTAACCAGTTATCAATAGAATATTCAAGGAATATAACAAGTAATGAACAGAAAGCTCTGCTTGTAAAAAGTGAGGAATATATAAAAGACAAAACAATATTTGTAAAAAAAGTAAGTGTTAAGCCAGGTTCATATGCTGGAAAAGAAAATGCAGCAGACGGTATAAATCATATTACATGTACTGCAGAATGGCCATTTAAACTGGATTTTTTCGGAATCAATATTGGAAATATAAGTATGAGCAGGGATGTATATAGAAACCATTCAGAACAGATTATAAGAAAGACTAATATAATGCTGCATAAATAGTGGCTCATTACGTTAAAAGAGAATGGAGAGTATTTATGGAAGATACATTGGAAAGAGAAGTGAATGTAAGATACGAAAGGGATAATAGTATTAACTATGCTGTTATAGATGCACAGAAGGAATGGAACTGTGAAGATGACTATGAAGTAAAGATGCTCATGTTTAACATGCCAGAGCATTTTCTTGCAATCACAATGAATGAAATTGATGGAAGAAATTGTATATATTATGATATTTCTTCAAAACAGCAGCTTAGTAAGCTGTTTGAATATGGGAAGGTTACAATGGAAGAGGTTAAGATAATGTTTAACAACATAAGTGAGATGGTACGTGTGGTTGATGAATATATGCTGGATCTTGACAGAGTTATACTAAAGCCGCAGCATATATATGTTTCACTAGCCAATAAAAAATACAGTTTCATGTATTCTCCCATAGCTGGTAATTCTGATTTCTATGATAATATGCGTTCGTTATTTGAATATATACTGGAAAGATTCGATCATTCTGTTGAGAAGTCAAGTCTTGTCCGCTTTTATGAAATATATCAGAGAATTCTTGTAAGAGATTATACACCACGCAATCTCATGTCTTTTTTTGAAAAAGATGATAATACACAGATAGACATAGAGGAGGATGACAATAAGCATGTTGGTAAAACGTATCACGATGCTGTACAGACCTGGAATGGGGAAATCAACAGAATGAAAAGTGAAAGCGAAGCGGTTGATTATGGAAAAGACAGAACAACAAAAGATATCACATGCAAGACGGATGAAAATAGCCAGCATAAAGGGAAAATAATAAAAGATGTGCTTCCAGAAACAGCAGAGGATAACAAAAGTAATAAAAGCAGTAAAAAGGCAGTATTTGTCATGAAAGCAGTGGCAGCAGTTATTTTATTAAACGCATTCCTTAGCATGTTTTTAAAAACATATGCGGTAGTAAAGCTTAATACAGCTGCATCTGTAATATGCATAATAGCTGGCGTGCTTATATTCTATGTATCTGGAAAAGTGGCCGATATTATAGGGGAAATTGCCAGTGAAGACAAGGTTACAGAGGATGAACTTATACCATATAGAATGCATAACAATACAGATAAATCTTATGAACGTAAGCCGGAAGCTGAACATGAATACATGGAGGATGTAGAAAAAACTTCATATAGCAGTATGGTAACAGCAAGGGTGATGAAGGATGAAGAAGAGCAGGAAATAAAAGTCAGTCATACAATGCTTCTAAGCGATTATCTTAAGATGTTAAAGGATAATAAGCTTACACTAAGCCTTCTTGATAACAAAGATAACAGGTTATACATGAAAAATGAGGAGGCATATGAGCAGCCATTGGAAAATATAGAACCAGTAAAATATCCATGCACAATAGGAAGCCTTGAGGGAAGTGCAGATATATTCATAGATTCACCAGTTATAAGTAAGATGCATGCATGTCTGCTTAAGGAGGATGATAAGTTCTATATAGAAGATATGAATTCTACTAACGGAACATATATAAATGATGAGAGAATAGCCATGCATAGCAAGACACGTATAGCTGATGGAGATATACTAAGAGTAGCAGCCTATAATTTTAAGGTGTGCATATCATAGTATAAAGAATAAATAAATATATGTACCAGTATATCGCCAAATCCCTTTTCATATGATACAATCTAGTTTACTGGTAAATCAGTATATGGAGGACTATTTTATGAATGTTAATATATACTATGGTGGACGTGGTATGGTCGATGATCCTACAATAGTTGTGATAAACAGAATACAGGAAGTGTTAGAAGAGCTTAATGTAACGGTAACAAGATATAACCTTTATGAGATGAAAAACACGATAACGACACTTTCCCAGTCGGTAGCAGATGCAGATGGTGTTATATTTGCAACAACAGTAGAGTGGGTTGGAATGGGCGGATATATGCAGACGCTTCTTGATTCCTGCTGGTTATATGCAGATAAAAGCAAGGCAGCATCTACATATATGTTTCCAGTTGTTATGTCAAGGGCATATGGAGAAAGAGAGGTTGTGACAGCACTCTGTAATTCGTGGGAGATAATAGGTGGTGTTATAGGAAGCTCGCTTAGTGCATATGTTGATGATACGACTGATTTTGAATTCAATCAGGAATATAAAGATATTATAGAAAAATATGCTGAGAATATATACAGGACTATATCAAAGAAGGTTAAGAGCCTGCCTTCAAGCAGCCAGACTATAAGAAAGAATGTTATAAAGGAAGTTGTAAGCTTTACACCGCAGGAGAGTGAGCAGTTATCAAAGTATGCTTCTGATGATGAGTTTGTAAAGACACAGAAGGAAGATATTGAATCACTTGCAAGTATATACAAGGAGCTTATGAATGACCAGGCAAATGGAGGCGATGATTATTATTTAAGTGTATTCAGAAACCATTTTAAACCTGAACTTAGTTATAATGGCAGATATATGTTCATGATAAGTGACAAGGATAAAAATATTGTAGTAAATGTTGCAGGTGGACAGCTTAACGCAGAGTTTGGTGAAGATATGACAGCAGATGTCATAGGTAAAATGTCCAAGGAGACCTTTGATAATATAGTACAGGGAAGAATCACCTTTCACAGGGCATTTATGACAGGAGATATGACTGCAAAAGGTAACTTCAGGACACTCAGGATGTTAGATGAAATATTTGATTTCGGAGCATAGAATGGTATGAGAAAAGGTCATGCTTTGTCATGACCTTTCAAGTGTAATGCAGGTTGTTGTAATATGCGAAGCGCTATTATAGGTCATGCTAAGTGAGGCTCCGCCAAGTATACACATCTGATAGACACTAGATAATCCAAGGCCAACGTGGCTTTTCTTTGTCGTAAAGAAAGGTGTGCAGAGTCTGGATAAATCATAACTGTAGATGTCTGGTGTACCGGACTTATCAGCTGCATCTATCATGTCTTTTAAAAGGCTCTTGTCTGGTTCGCTGTCTGATGCATTTATTATAGACAGATGCATAAGCTGATTGTCGCATTGTATCTGCAGACAGATGGGTTTATTACTGCATGCTTCATATGCGTTATCTATAAGTTCATTAATACCAAGTGTAAGCAGATGTGAGGATATATAGAAGCTTGTTTTTTCGTCTGCATTTATAAGTTCAGTGTTTAATGGGAGCTTTTCACTATGTGCTTCATTGCTGTATTTTTTTCCAATATATGTCTTAATACGCTCCAGCAGCTCTTTTACATTACATTCAATCATTTCGCTATCTTTAAAGCTGTATCTGTATAAAGAGGTGCGGTTCATATATCCAACCAGCTCATCTATAGTCGTTCCCATGTTGTTCCAGAATTTATTATCTTTAAGTTCAGAATTCTTATGGGAAATAAACTGATAAGATGTTTTAAGATAGGCTGCGTAGTTTTTTATTTCGTGGGAAACGACCGACAGCTCTTCCAGAGAGTCTTTTCTTAAATCAGATAATGCAGATGATAATTTGCTGCTTTTTTTACATTCCGATACGATAGTATCATATTCCTCTTTATTAAACATATAAAACCTCATTTCTAAAATTATACATACATCAGAATAATTGTTGAATAATTATCTGCAAAAATATTGTAATCAACCTTGCTTTAAGTTATTATACGAGTATATACTTAAATATAAAATAAGTAAATGATGTATAAGGAGGAAGAAAGAGTTTATGAAAAAAGATGATTGCATTTTTTGTAAACTGGCTAATGGAGACATACCAACCAATTCAATATATGAAGATGAAGTAGTTAAGGTTATATTCGATGCAAGTCCGGCAGCACCAGGACACATACTTATATTACCTAAGAATCATTATGACGATATATACTCAATGGATGATGAAACAGCTGCACATGTATTTAAGGTTGCTGTTAAACTGTCTAAGGCATATAGAAAGGCACTGGATTTTGATGGGCTTAACATAGTCCAGAATAATGGTGAGGCAGCAGGTCAGACAGTATTCCACTTCCATATGCATATTATTCCAAGATATAAGAATGATACAGTTAATGTAACGTGGAAGCAGAATGAGGCAGATGCTTCAGTTATAGAGGATATTAAGAGTAAGGTTTCTGAATATCTTAAAGATTAACAGAATACTAACGTGATTGGTATAGTTATTTACGAAACGATGTACCAGAAATCACATTATAAAAACGGGAAAGGAAAAGAGTTTGTAATGATTAAGTTAAGCAAAGGTGGAGCATATCTCATTAACGGAACAGAGGTTATTGAGGATAGTCAGACAGCAGCACAGGAGGTCGCTGCAAAGACAGGTAAGAATGTAACTAAGGAAGAAGCAGCTAAGAATACTATAGCTTATGGCATATTAGATAAGCATAATACTTCTGGCAATATGGATAAGCTTAAGATTAAGTTTGATAAGATGACTTCCCATGATATTACATTTGTAGGTATTATACAGACAGCAAGAGCTTCAGGACTTGAAAAGTTCCCTATTCCTTATGTACTTACAAACTGTCATAACAGCCTGTGTGCTGTAGGTGGAACTATCAATGAGGATGACCATATGTTTGGACTTACATGCGCCAAGAAGTATGGTGGAATCTATGTGCCACCTCATCAGGCAGTTATTCATCAGTTTGCAAGAGAGATGCTTGCTGAGGGTGGAAAGATGATTCTTGGTTCAGACAGCCACACACGTTATGGTGCACTTGGTACTATGGCTATGGGTGAGGGTGGACCTGAGCTTGTAAAGCAGCTTCTTAACAAGACATATGATATCAATATGCCTGGTGTAGTTGCTATATATATGACAGGAGAACCTATGAAGGGTGTAGGTCCTCAGGACGTGGCACTTGCCATCATCGGTGAAGTATTTGCCAACGGTTATGTTAAGAATAAGGTTATGGAGTTCGTAGGACCAGGCGTTTCAAGCTTAAGTGCTGACTTTAGAATCGGTGTAGATGTTATGACAACAGAAACTACATGTCTTTCATCTATCTGGAGAACAGATGACAAGGTTAAGGAATTCTACGATATCCATGGAAGAAGTGAAAGCTATAAGGAACTGAATCCAGGCAGCGTTGCTTACTATGACGGCGTTGTATACGTTGACCTTAGTAAGATCAAGCCTATGATAGCTATGCCATTCCATCCAAGTAACACATATACTATTGATGAACTCAATGCAAACCTTGTTGATATTCTTCATGATGTAGAAAAGAAGGCACTTGTAAGTCTTGATGGACAGGTA
>ULPP01051125.1_pt1 | contig 10331 bp, 8 predicted proteins | sample 1953531 | NCBI WGS metagenome assembly ULPP01 (sample SAMEA4835630, study PRJEB28245) | human gut metagenome | biome: gut microbiome; material: fecal sample | place: Denmark | collected 2008
CCTTGCAGAGTGCCGGTAAAGGTGAATTTCGGGTCTTCGTTCTCATAGAGCTTGCGGGCCGCTTCGCGGAACATATCCCATGATGCCCCAGTCTTATCCGTATTGTTACAGATATAGGAATCCGGCAGCATGATACCGAAAATGGCGTAGGTGTCGCCGACGGCGGGACTGAATGTTTCGTTCGGCATCGTAACCCCGTCGATTTCCTGCGGCACGAGTTCAAAGCGGCGTTCCGAGTGATTGTATTTGAACTCGAACTGCTTGTCGTCGCCCGCGAGCATCCCCTTTTGGAAGATGATCGTCGCCGTCTCGCCCTCGATGACATAATCGTTGAAATTCAGCTCTGCGGGGATGGAATTGTCGATGATGTCGTAGAAATTCTTTCCTGCGTCGATGCACTCGACCGCCGATACTGTTCCCACGCGCGAGGGGTATATCTCGGAGCAATCGAGGCTGTCCTCCTTGACTGCATCGGAAACTTTGTCGATGCGCTCGATGGAATATCCCTCTGCGTCGGATTGATAGATGCGGCCCTCATAAACGAGCGTCTGCGACTTCGGCAACAACAATTCCGCTGAGCCGTATTTTGAGCGGTCGATATTACGATCTCCGCCCTGAACATAGAGCCGTTTGATCGGCAATTCATCGCTCTGCGTGGTGCGCCCGACACCCGGCTCGAAGCCGTTACCCTTGCCGTATGCGAGCGGCAGGGGATCATCCTTGAAATACTCGACTTTATGCAATGAAATCGTATAGTCGTTGATTTCCCACTCGGTCTCGAATTTGTTTGCGACATCCTGCAATGCAGCATCGACGTAGGTGTGGTTGAACTCGACCGTCTGCTCCGCCGCATCGAGGCATTCGCCGACTTTCCAAACTCCGGCTCCGTCGCGCTGGTTGAGATTCCAGACGATAGCTTCGACGAGTTCGTGGGGCTTGGCGCACATCGACCATTTGAGGCGTTTATCGACGGGATTACGCATCTTATACAGGCTCATGTTGTCCTCCAATGTTCCGAGGGTAAGAGTGTATTCGATATTGCGGGTTCCGTTCTTCTTGATGTTTTCCGGCGATCCGAGTTTGTATTTCACGCCTTGATACTCGCACCATGCCCCGACGGGAATTTCGACAAATTCCGATAGGGAGAATTTCAGGACGAGTTGCGGCTTGGACATGAGGGAGCGATAGCGGTAGCTGCTATCGCTCTCCTGTACGTCCAATGTCGTGTTGTTGAAATGCAGGGTCAGCATGATCTGATTTTATTCGATGTTCAGCTCGGCGCAGTCTGCGTCGATTTGGGCTTTCAACGCGGCTCTCGCTGCGAGAAAGTCCTTGTACGAGGCGATCTTCGCCTTTGCCTCGTCGCTCGACTTGGAGCCGCCATATACGCCGAGATTGGCGGCGTTGTACTCGTTGATGAGCTTCTGCTCGTAGTTGGCGTCCCACATCGAGCGGATGACGGCCTCCGTGATCTTGTTGATCGATACGGAAGCCCATACGATTACCTCATAGCAGGAATACTGCGTGCGCGAACTTTCGGCGGCGGGCTGATCTTCGCCCTCTGCCATGATCTGCTGCGGTGCGGCCTCTTCCTGAATATCCCAACGGTAGATGTAGCTGCCGTTGCCTACGGCCTCGAATTTAGACGGCCTTGCATCGTAATACGAACGTGTCATAGAATTGTGATTTAATGATGGTTTTGAGTAAATGTTTTGAGTTGGAGACTTTCGCCCATCCGTACCAACTGCATAATCGCTGCTTGTAGTCCCTTGCGCTGATATTGAGTTTCTTATTCAGACGCGCGGCCATGCGGCAGAAATTCTGCTTGATGGATTTGCGCATGAGCGTTTGGTTGTGGTAGAACACGAACCCGACGAAATCGAGGCCGCGCCCGTGCTTGTCCGCCCGGTTCTCGGCAATCGGAAATATCTGCTCGTTGCCTTTCAGCGTCAGTTTCAAGGCCGCGAGATACTTCTTGATGTCGGCCAGCAGGATGTGCAGTTCCTCTTTCGTGGAGGCGAGAAATACCATGTCATCGGCATATCGGAAATAGTACCGCACCCGCTTCTCCTCCTTGATCCAATGGTCGAAGTAGGCAAGCATCAGGTTTGCGAAGTATTGGCTCAAATAGTTGCCGATAGGCACGCCGTCGGTGCTGTCGATGATCGTATCGAGCAGGGCGAGCGTATCCTTGCATTTGATTTTGCGGCGGATGATGGCTTTCAATACGTCGTGGTCTATCGACGGGTAGAACTTCCGGATGTCGATTTTGAGGCAATATCGGGCGTTTTCCCGGTCTTTGATAGCCCTCTTGACATTCCGCATCGCTCCATGAATGCCGCGCCCCTTGATGCAGCTATACGTGTCTTTCGTGAAGACCGAAACCCATATCGGTTCGAGGATATTCATGATCGCATGATGCAGAATGCGGTCGGGGTAATACGGCAATCGAAATATGATCCTCTCTTTCGGCTCATAGATCGTGAACGTGCTGTATTCGGAGTTTTTGAATGTACGATTTTTCAGCGTTTCATGCAGGGCAAGGATATTCGCTTCACGGTTCTTGTCGTGAAGTAAGACGCCATACGAGCGGAGTTTCCCGCGCCTTGCCTTTTCATCGGCGAGGCGGAGGTTATCCAGCGATATGATCTTTTCGTATAAGTTTCCTATGCGCTTCATTTCGACGCTTTGCTTTTCATATTCGGGGCGTTCGGCAGTTCGGGAGGCCCGAAACCGCCTACTAACTCCTTTTTGAGGTGATATTTTTTGCCGAGAGGCAGGGTCGTTGCTCTCAAAATTTATGTTTTTACCTTTCTGAAAATCATTGGCGAGACCTGACATTCGCATTCGTATTCGAGGGCGTGTTATTCGAATTCGCATACGCAAAACCGGCATTCGCGCTGTTATTCGCATTACCGCTGAACAGGACACCGCAAGAGCAACCAACCTTTATACATCCATTACTCCAAGTAGTACCGCGTTCCAGATGCCCGCATCGTTACCCGTCGCGGGAATTTGTCCATCTCCCGAATCTTGGCGAGGACATATTTGATTTCCCGCGAATTGGTGAAGAACTTGCGTGCGTCGCGGTCGGGGTCTTCCCCGATTCATCTTGATCTTGACGAGCGTCCGATCTGATCCGAACTTCGTTTTCACTCCTTCGATGTAGTCGCAGACCCAAAAGGTGAGGTTAATCAACTTCTGCTGCGTTGTTTCGGGGCAGTTAAAATGCTTGTTGGTTTCGTCGGCGGGGATTTTCAGGAAATCCAGCGAACCGTCATCTTCCATCGGATTATGGTTATTCTCCATTGTCGTATCGTTTAATTATTGGCCGAGCGTGTTTTCTGTGGCGTTATCCGTTATGCGGGGATAAAGCAAAGGCGAGACCCGACATTCGCATACGCATGCGAGGGCGCGCCATCCGAATTCGCACACGCAAAACCGGCAGCCGCGCCGTCATTCGCATCACCGCCGAACAGGACACCGCGCAATGCTTCGGCCGTCGGGATGTTGGTATAGTGGTAGTCGCAGAAATAGGTCGAAGAACCGCCTCCTACGACGGAGGGCATGATCTCTCCTCCCTCGCCGAAAATCACCTCTTTGACATATCCCTCTGCGCGGGCCTCGTTGCCTACATGGGCGTAGCCGTCGTAACCGCTATCCGAGAATTTGGCCGGATCGGTGCAGACGAATACCTTGCTCAACCCGTCGCCGCCATTCTCCTCGGTCGGGCTGATCCGGATGTTGATGCCGTCCGTCCATTGCCAAACATGACCGAAAGGATTCTCGACACCCCGATAGCGCGGAACCATGACCGTGCATCGGGTCGATCCGTCCTCATTGATGACGGGGTATGCTACCTCGCCCGTGCCGTTTCCGAGTTCGTCGGTATGGCCGCACGGCACGAACGGATAATAGCCGTTGAATCCGCTCCAATCGGACATGTTTGTTACACCTGCTCCGAGGCCGCCCTGCGCATAACCGTTGCTGTCCTTTTCCGCATTGAATGCCGCCTGCGAGTTGAGCGTGGCATATTCGATGGCGAAGAGCCAATACAGTTCTTTTTGGATGTCGTAGGTCATGCAGTTCCATTCCGTCGAACCGGACTTGCGTTTGCGGGCGTAATTGCGGAAATTGGTACGGGAGATACCCGTCGCCGGGCGTCCGAGGAACGTGCGATAGGTTCCGTCATACGCCGTATTGTTGTTGCCGCCTCGGTAGTCGGCATCCATATTCACGACCGAGCAGAGGGTCGTCGTGCTGCGCTGTATGGTAGCCTGATACGCCGAAACGTATCTATTCCCTGGGACGAGACGATAGCCGGGGAGAGGGTACTCGCTGATGCGTACCCGCCGCTTCGTGCCGTCAGTCTCGAATTTGCGGTAGTGCATGGGAAGTTCGACCATGACCTGACCCCGCGAGCCGTCGCGCGTCTGTCCCGTCCAATTTGCCGGATTGAGATATTCCACGACCTCGCCGTCGTCGTTGAGCAGGCAGCCTTTCATCCGGTTGTGGATCGGCAGGCTCTTGTGCAGGGAGAGATTGCCGATACGGGTGCAGGCAGGCGAGGATACAGCGGTGTCGAACTCGATGCCGTAGCTGCATTCCTCCTCCATGTAAGGCAGGAGCGTTGCGAGCGCGGCCTTTTTGCTCTCGCCGTCCTCCAATACCTCGCAGATGAGATTGAACGGGTTAGTCCCCGATACGTCGGGCAAGTCGCTCAAACGCTTGCCGTTCTGAAAAGCCTCGATGATCTGTTCGAGGATAGCTTCTTGTGCTGCTGTCATAACTATTTGTTGTTTAAGAATTTGAAAACCGTTTTACCTTTCGTTGCGATGAACATCACCGACGATGCGGTATTCAGTCGCATTTTCTTCTGCTTACGGGATGCCGCCCATTGGCGCAACCGCCGCGATAGGGATATGAATACCGATGCGATCATACCTTTTCGACGTAAGTTCCAGCACCCCAATAGAGGTCGTGAGTGTTGAGAAAATCCGCATTCGGCGCAATCGCTTTTATCGCCATCGGCGACCAGTCGTTGAGAACTACCGGGGCGTCGGAAAACTCGTCGTCCTGATAGCATTTTACGCTCAATACGGCATCCACGCTGGAACTGCTGTATTTGGGCCTGATGTAGAGCGAGAACAGTGCGTCATTCGGCAGGCTGAACCCATTTGCGAGGCTTTCGATCTTGCCATGCGAGAGGATGCGCCCGCCGTTCATAAATTCGCTGATGTAACCTTGTCTTCCCATAGTTTGATGTTGTTTTAATTGAACCTGAAATTACCGTTTGCCGTGAGGCGGATCGACGAGAGCGTTACCAATCTGACCGTAGGCTCCGAAACTTTGATCTGAATCGTCTTGTAGAGGGCTACGTTACAGGTCGGGATGACATGGATGATGCTAATCCCGGCGGCGAGGATCGTGATACGCCCGTCGGGAGTTACCGATACGGCTTTGTCATCGCCGAGGAACAGCACATTCGGCTTAACACTTGCCGGAGCGAGCGTCGCGCGGATGAAATTCTCCGCCATATTGCCGACCAGCAGGCGCGAGGGGTATTCTACCGTCATCGCCGTAGGTACGAGGTTCAGCGGCTCCAATTCCGCAGCGGCGGCGATCACCTCCTCGCAATCCTCTTTCGCCTCAATCGCGGCGGCGGTGGCATTATTGGCATTCGTCGTCGCGGTATTGGCGGCGGTCGTAGCAGCCTGCGCCCTTTGCGCGGCATTATCGGCCGTCTGCGCTGCGGAGTTTGCCGCGCTGGTGGCATCGGTCGCATTTTTCGTCGCCGACTTCATCCCCTCGACGACCGACTGGATATATTCGAGCGACACCTTGACGCTCTTGTTGAATATATCGACGCCGATAGTCCACAGCCCTTTGAATGAGGTGCATTCGGGGAGTTCCGATATTTTCTTCTTTATCATATCCTTGTAGAGTTAAATTCTAAATACGATGAGGCCCTCTTCCGGCTCGGTTATCACGACATCCTTATCCTCGGTCGCCAATACGCAGTAATTACCGTCGGGCCGCGAATCGGGAAAGGTCAGGGTTACGGTGAACTCGCACCACACCCGCCCGTTGCGGCGAATATCGAATCGCGTTACCGTATTGCTCTTGTAGTAGCAATTATACTCCTCCAAAGCGTTGTCGTTGTATAATTTGCGTAATTCGGGTTTCAGCAGGGCGGTGAAAAGCGCATACCAGCGTTCCCAAAATTGAGCGATGCTATCGGCATAGATAAAGAGCTTCATCGCAACGTCTTTCGCCTTGTAGAAAACCGATTCTCCGTCATAGTCCACTCCGGGCCGATTGGTTACATCAATTTTCAGATTCTCGCGGACATTCGGGGCTTTCTGAATATTCCGATCCGTGCCGTCGAGGACATAGACCCCGAAGCGGGAAAAATCGACATCATCCATCTCGTAGCCGTTTTGCTTGAAGCCCGTCGGGGCTGTTGCATAGGGAGCTTGATTCAGCAGCGTATTGTACTCGTTCAGGCTCTCGATGTCCGTCTCATCGGTCGGATAGACGGGCGGAAAGTCATCGGCGAAATTCAGCGTGATTTTTCCGAGCTGGATTTTGGCGGACAATGCGGGATTGGTCAGAAGCCGCAGTTTGTAGGACTTGCCGAGTTCGGCGAAGTCGAAGATATGATATGCCCCATCGGAAAGCACCTCGAACAGATCGCTCGCGCTCAAAATATCGGTGATGCAAAACGGTATCGAGAATGTCTTGCTGTCGAGGATCGGATTAGAGAGATCTGTTTCCTCGCCGTCATATTCGGGCCATTCGGTGCTATTCAGTTTTTTGAATGACGGCATCTGTACGAGTGCCTTGTACCCGTACTGCTCTACGAAGATGCCGTATTCGCTGAACGCATCCAGTCCGTCTATGAACAGCTTGCCTACCATAGGATTTTCGCGTTGTCCTGAACGATGTAACTCACCTCGGAATCCTTATCCTTTTCGACCTTGACGACCGCATATCCCGATGCCGCGACGGAGGCTTTTGCTCCGCACATTAGGAATAGCCGATTTCCGGCGGTTTCGCGGTATTTCAGCTCGGCGGTGGTATCTCCTATCAAAAAGACTTTCCGAGCCTCCAAAAGCGAGATTTCGCCACTGTCGATATATACCCCGTATCGCTCCGGGTGGTACTTCTTGAATCGTCTGAATGTGGCGATGTTGGGGAAGTTGTAGGCCGTCATAAATTCGACCCCTCGCGGGGAGAACATCAGCCCGATCAACTCTTCCAATGTCTCGTCGCCTTTGAACATGTCGCAGGCTTCGAGTTTTGCGGCCATTTCATACTGCCCGCTATCGGCGCATTGGGCTTGGGCGGCATCTTTGGCCGCCCTCCATTCCCTCTGTATTCGTCTGATGAGTTCTTTCATTTAGCTGCGGAGTTTTAATCCTTTCCGGTCAATATCATCAACCGTGTTTTTGATGTCCTTGATATTCTTATCGACCCTATCGAGCTTGTCGTTGGCCTCGGAGGTATTCTTCTCAATGCCCGTCAGTTTGTCGAGGACGGCATTGCTCGTGCGATTCAGGTCATTCATGCCTTGTACGAGGGTATAGGTATGCCCCTGAATGGTCGTCAGGCGGGCGTTGTTCTCATCGACGCTATCCTGCGACGCGGTGGCGATCCCCTTGCTCATTCCCTCGCGCTCGGCATCTCCCGTGAAATAATTTTTAAGGCTATCGGACAGACCTTGATAGATCGCGTTGAACTCTTCTCCGACCTGATTGAGTTCTCCGGCAAATCCATTCATCGAACCGATCACGGCGTCGATGCCTTTGAACGAGCCGTCATTGCCGAACCATTCTTTTTTGTATCTGTCGAAAATGCCTCCGATACGCTCTTCCAAATACTTCTGTACGAGCATTCTTTGCAGAACATCGGCGACAATATCATTGACCTTTTTGCGCCATGCCTCCATCGCATCCTCTCCCTGCTTGGCCGCTTCGAAGAAAGCATCTCCGAGTTCCGAGGCAAGGTCGGCGGCGGTATAGCCGATGATGTCTTCCAGCATCTCGTTGATGATGGATGCCATCTCTTGGGCGATCTCCTGAATCTGTCGCTGCCACTCCTCGATCTTGCCGTGATCGGTCTTTTTCTTGCTTTGCTCCTCATTGATCTGTTTCTGAATGAGTATCTGCTGCTCTGCAAGGTTTTCGAGCTGCTTGCGGCTTTCGTCGTATCTCTTCCCTCCGAGGGCTTTATCGGCGGTATAGGCTACCTTTGCATACGCATCGGCAATCTTCTCGATGGATTTCTCATATACCTCGCTATCGTAGCGCATCCGGGCGATCATCCGTGTCCATGAGTTGCCGTACTGCTGTGATGTGAGATGCAGACGCAATACCTCCTGCGTGGTTTCGGCGTAGATGTCCCTCAATTTCTGCACGGCATCCCCGACATTATTCTGCAAGCGGACGGTATCGGCATTGTCGAGTTCCCATTGCAGTTGGTCGATGCGGCGTTGCAGGTTCTCGATTTCTTTCTGCTTGGAATCGTCATCGTTGAAGAGGTTGGCGATGGCCGTAGCGACCTGCAAAGCCGCCGAAATAACGGCGAGGATAACCGATGCTTTCTCGATGGTTGATATAGAGGCGGCTCCGGCTGCTGCTGCGGCCGTTGCACCCTGTGCCGTTGCATCAACGGTAGCTTCTACGCCCTCGGCGACGCCTTTGCCGACATCTCCGATGGCATCCATGACAGTCGATGCGGCATCCAATACCGCGTCAATAGTATCGAGGGCCTTGCCGATACCATTTGCGACATCATCGGAGAATATCGCCGCGAGGTTCTGCGCTTGGCCGCCGATCCCGGAAATCACGCCTCCGACAGCCCGCAGTTGCGTTGCGAAATTCTTGTAGGAAACGGTGATATTATTACGTGCGGATAATGCCCGCTGTTCAGCCTGCGAGTTGCGCTCCGTCGCTTCGGCAACGCGGAATTTCGCCAATTTCAGGTTTTCTTCGGCTTCGCGGTACTTATCGCTGTCCTCCGTGAGAGTACCCAAATCAATCTGCTCGCGGAGGGCCTGCTCGACGGCGAGAGCTTCGTTGTATTCCCGCTGCGCGGTCGTGATCCCATCCTGCGCGTCGTGCCATGCCTGCAATGCGGCGACGAACTCCGTTTTGGCGTTGCCTATGTCCTTGATCGACTTGTGCAGGGCGACAAAGGGGTTTCGAGAGGCGATTTCCTCCTCCATCTTGGTAATCGCTTCTTGATAGTCCTTGATCTCGGTTGCGCCCATCGAATCCTTGTTCGAGGCGAAATAAGCCTTGATCTTGTCGAGGTTGTATTGCAAGGTCGATAACGACTGTTTTCCGAGGTCGCCGAATACGCTCTCCCAGTTGATCGACTTTTTGAAATCCGCAGATTCCAATGCGGCAAACTCGGCGTTCATCTGCTTAATCGCGTTGTGCAGGTATTCGGTCGGCATAGTGGATAGTTTCTTCGCCCACTCCCGATTGAGTTTCTCGATCCTCTGCTCGACCGTGCCGTATTCGTCAATCAGCGCGTCGGTGTATTTCCTGCGGATTTCGGCCTTTTCCCGCTCTCCCTGCTCTGTGATGGCCGTTAATACGCGATTGAACTCCTCGGCGATTTTAGGGTCTTGGAGTAACTCCTTGACGTAATCGTCGATAGTCATCTTGCCGCGCTTGGAATTGGCCCATTTGACCTCCGTCGCGCCTTTCTGCGACATGTAATATTGCTTCTCGGCATCCTGCCTAACCTTGGCGAGTTGGCGCAACTGCTGACGCCACGCATTACGCTTGCGGACGGTATCGAGTTCTATCTGATTGAGTTCTTTGGACTGTCCCTCTGCCATCGCCTCAATCGTATAGTCGGCTATCTCGCTATGCGCATCCTTGATATACTGCTTGACCGCTTTCTTCCATTCCTCGATGGATTTCTTTTGCGTGAGAGCCGCCTTTTTCGGGTCGAACTTGTCTTTGGACGGGTCGATATGGAAATCGAGGTCGTTATCTTTTTTGAACTGAGATGCTTTTTCCTGTATCTCTCCCCATTGTTTTTTCCAGTTTTCGTATTCTTCCTGCGCTTCATTTATGGCCTTTTGCGCTGCACGATTATCTCCGCGCTTTCCACGCCACCACTTGTTGAAATCGCCGTTTTCGGCCTTTGCTCTGACCTCTTGGAGCTTGATATATGCTTCGGTCGTTTTTGTCAAAAGAGCTTGCGCCTGTGCTTCGAGCATGAGCATTTCGCAATACTTCTCGCCCTTTTGCTTTAAGACGGTTTTCCATTCGGCAAGGGTTTTATAGTAACCCATTGCCTCCCCGTATTTG
>ULPP01030977.1_pt1 | contig 10258 bp, 8 predicted proteins | sample 1953531 | NCBI WGS metagenome assembly ULPP01 (sample SAMEA4835630, study PRJEB28245) | human gut metagenome | biome: gut microbiome; material: fecal sample | place: Denmark | collected 2008
CTGTTTTGGAGATTTTTGCGGTTTCAGCTACTTTTCTCGTATTTTTTCCGCCTTATGGGCTGAATTTTGGGAGCTGTTTTAAAAGTTTTATGGATTATAGCTCCTCAAGACCTGCCCACTATGCTATCAACCTAGGGCTATTGTACATTATGCTATGCAAATAGAGCAATTATCAGATATAAAGGCATTGGTTATGCGTCTCAAATCTGACCCGGTTACCGGTTCTAAGACGCAGTCTTGGTTACGATTATGTCGAAAAATCAAAGATAATTCAAGGTTTATTACAGCACCATTCAGAGAAACAAAAGCATTTGAAAAACTATATAATCAACGAACCAGCGTAGAGCGTACGTTCGGAGATTTAAAAGATAATTACAACCTTGATAACATCCGGGTTGCAAAAATGGCAAGGGCAAAAGTCTTTATGGATTTATCTTGTATTGCCCTTATTGCATCAAGACTACCAGATGCAGCCAGCAAGGAAAAAACCACAAAAATAGTACAAATTTATCATTACGAAAATTCTGATATAAAAAGAGCAATATTAAACAAAAACCAACTAAATTAAACCTAAAACCATGTCGTATTTTGTCGAAAACTGCTAATCACCTATCAATATTAAATCTTCTAATAGAAATCTTCAAAATACAAGCGCGTAACGCGCCTAGAATATTGATATATTATATGGAAAAATGAATCCACCAACAAAGAGTGAAATTTCGCAAAAGCGACAAAATTTCAAAAGAAAGACAAAAAAAGAAGTTCTACGAAAAAAATAATCGATGGAGGGATGAAATATTTGGGAAGAATTTATTATGAACAGAAAGGACTTATTAACCTCGATGATATCGTAGATATATTTATTGAGGTGGGAAATATACACAATTACCTGGAAAATGCAGCCTTGCGGATTTTGCTTTTTGGCAATCCTGAGCTGAATTTTTATCAGTGCCGATTATTAGTATTGAAGTACGGAGAATCACTTTCACAGGATGATTTGCACGGGCGGATGGTATTTATGAGAATGATACAGCTGCTGGAAGCCAACACAGTTTAAAATAAAATGAGAATTTCTTTTTTGACCGGGCAACCGGTCTTTCTTTTTTGCACAAATGGTGTTATAATTTTGGAGAAATTATGTTGATTACTCATAGCTTTAAAAAAGAAGCATTGCATTGTGTTTAATTAAACCAAAGCATGATAATTCAATCAAAGAAAAGAGGACAAAAATGAACATCGTAGTACTTGCCGGAGGGCTCAGCACAGAGAGAGATGTTTCCTTTAAGACAGGAAGCATGGTAGCTAAGGCACTCAAAGAGAACGGCCACAAAGTTATATTATTGGATGTATTTATGGGATATAGTGACAGGGAGGAGGACCTGACAGGTATATTTGACCGCGCGGACGAGATAAGCGTGCAGGTCAGTGATATTCCGACAGAGGCACCTGACCTCGCAAAGGTAAAGGCTTCCAGAAAGGACCAGTCACCTTGCTTCTTCGGACCAAATGTCATCAAAATGTGTCAGATGGCGGACATTGTTTTCATGGCACTCCACGGAGAAAACGGAGAGAACGGAAAGATACAGGCAGCATTTGACCTCTTCGGTGTCAAATATACAGGCAGCGATTATTTAAGCTCAGCCATCGCCATGAACAAGGAGACCTCAAAGCAGTTCTTCCTTGCAAACGGTATCCCTACTCCAAAGGGTATTTCCATGACAAGAGCGACCAGACAGGACGATATCACAAAGCTTGACCTGACACTTCCATGCGTTGTAAAGCCATGCTGCGGTGGTTCAAGCATCGGTGTCACCATCGTTAGGGATGCGGCAGAGTTCAAGGCGGCACTTGACGATGCCTTCAAGTGGGAAAATGAGCTGGTTATCGAGGAATTTGTACAGGGCAGGGAGTTCTCTGTCGGCGTTATCGAGGGAAAGGCTCTTCCTATTATAGAGATTGCACCGAAGGAGGGCTTCTACGATTATAAGAATAAATACAAGGCGGGCAGTACAGTAGAGACATGTCCGGCCGAGCTTCCTGAGCAGGTGACAAAGGATATGCAGCACTATGCCGAGGAGGTTGCGCGTGTTATCGGGCTTGATACATATTCACGCTCAGACTTTTTGCTCAATGACAAAAATGAGATGTTCTGCCTCGAGGCAAACACACTGCCAGGCATGACTCCGACCAGTCTTCTGCCACAGGAGGCAGCGGTTATCGGTATGAGCTTTAATCAGCTCTGTGAGCATCTGATTGACATATCTTTGAAAAAATATGAGGTGTAGCATGTCGGATAAGTACATGAAGAATCTTACATTTGCAAATATCGCAAAGGCCTGCGAGGGCACATACATAGGCGATGAGACACTGCTTGATACGACAATCACCGGCGCCGTCATAGACAGCAGACAGGTGAAGGAGGGCTATCTTTTTATCCCAATAAAGGGAGAAAGGGTGGACGGACACAAATTCATTCCGGCTGTGTTTGAGCAGGGGGCGGCAATTGTGCTCTCTGAGCATGAGCTGACGGATCCGGCAGGCCCATATGTGCTTGTTGAATCAACCACCGATGCCATGAAAAAGCTCGCGGCATTTTACAGAAAAAGCCTTGATATCAAGGTGGTGGGCATCACCGGAAGTGTCGGTAAGACCAGCACCAAGGAGATGATATCATCAGTTCTTGAGCAGAAATACAGCGTCCACAAGACCGCAGGCAATTTCAACAATGAGATAGGCCTGCCACTCACCATTTTCGGAATCAGGGAAAGCCATCAGGTAGCAGTGCTTGAGATGGGCATATCTGATTTTGGCGAGATGCACAGACTTTCTACCATGTCTTGCCCGGATGTCATGGTCATCACCAATATCGGCTACTGCCATCTGGAGTTTTTGGGCGACAGAGATGGTGTGCTTAAAGCAAAGACAGAGTGCTTTGAGCATATGATGCCGGATGCGGTCGCAGTGCTGAATGCAGATGACGACAAGCTGGCCACAGTGCAGACGGTAAATGGAAAGCCTGCCATATACTATGGTAAGGAATCAGCTTCAGGCGTTCATAAATCAGTATATACCACAAATATTGAAAACCTGGGCTTCGACGGCATGAAGGCTCATTTTGTCACTCCGGAGGGTGAGTTCGATGCACACATCCACATCCCGGGTGAGCACAATGTATACAATGCCATGGCGGCAGCGGCTGTCGGATTGCAGCTTGGTCTCACAATAGCTGAGATTAAATCAGGAATCGAGAAAGCAGAGACAATCGCAGGCCGTACCAATTTTATCAAAACACACGGCATGACAGTGATAGATGACTGCTACAATGCAAACCCTGTATCCATGAAATCCTCTATCGAGGTGCTTTCACATGCAAAGGGCAGGACAATAGCAGTGCTTGGCGACATGGGTGAGCTTGGAAGCGATGAGAAAAAGCTGCACCATGAGGTAGGCGAAGCAGTTGGAGAGAATCATATCCACACTCTTTTTGCCGCAGGAGAGCTTGCAAAGGAATATGCAGCCGGGGCAGCGGAGAAATCATCCGATGTAGACATCCACTATTTCGAGGATAGGGAGACCATGACACAGGAGCTTCTTTCATATGTGAAGGAGGGCGACACCATACTGGTGAAGGCATCGCACTTCATGGAGTTTCCTAAGGTAGTCGAGGCTCTGAGTAAGTAAAATTAGGTAAAATCAATCGGGTAGAAAATTAATTCGATATTTAATAATTGCGAGGAATGGATATTCTCCATGCCTCATAATATTATAAAAGAAAGAGAGAAAAATAATGGCACAGAATCCAATCGTAACAATCACAATGGAAAACGGCGATGTAATCAAGGCGGAGCTTTATCCGGAAATCGCACCAAACACAGTAAACAACTTTATCAGCTTAATCAATCACAACTTCTATGACGGAGTGTGCTTCCACCGTGTAATCAAGGGCTTCATGCTTCAGGGCGGAGATCCTGACGGAAACGGTACAGGCGGCCCGGGCTATGAAATCAAGGGCGAGTTCACACACAACGGCTTCAAAAATGACTTAAAGCACACAGCCGGTGTACTTTCAATGGCACGTACCATGATACCTGACTCAGCAGGCAGCCAGTTCTTCATCATGCATCAGGATGCACCACATCTCGACGGTGAGTATGCTGCATTCGGCAAGGTAATCGAGGGAATGGATGTGGTAAACAAGATCGCAGAGGTACGCACAGACTACATGGACAAACCACTTGAGGCTCAGGTCATGAAGACAGTTACAGTTGACACCTTCGGAGTGGACTATCCGGAGCCGGAGACAGTTTAATGATAATAATTATCGATGAGGCAAGCGCAAAACTTGCCTCTTTTTACTATCATGACGATAGCTTCAAGCCACAGTGGAAGCGCGCAGCCGATATGTCATCTGCGTCAGCCGAGTTGCATGATGAATTTCAGGAAAAACTGTCTGATGAGCTGCAAGATGAATTTCAGGAAAAACTGCGAGAAAAACTACCTGAAGAGCTGCAAGAAAAACTGTATGGTGCACTACCGGGAAAAGTGCTGGATGAGTTGCAGAAGAAACTGCCAGATGAGCAGCAGAATAATTTGTGTGTGTATGAAATAGAAAATAATTCAGGATATACAGAATCTGCAGATAACACCGCGAAAGCTAATACGGGAAATCTAAGAATACCGAAAGCTCCCGCCGACTGCATCTGGATAGTATCAAACAGGCAGCAGAAGCACATAGCCGACTCACTCGGCATAGCATCAGTAGGAGAACCGCAGTGCGGCACGCGCTATGCAGTCGAGAGCCTTGCGGAGCTTGATATTGAGTATCTGGAGCGGGTGCGCAGGCGGTATAATCACATCCCGTGGGACATCGGCGAGACAGACAGGTGTCTGATACGTGAGCTGTCCCTGTCAGACCTTCCTGCGCTCTATGAGCTCTATGACAAGCCCGGTATGACAGACTTTTTGGAGCCGCTTTACGACTACGAGACAGAGCTTGAATACCAGAAAGCATATATAGAGAACATGTATGGTTTTTACGGGAATGGCATGTGGCTTGTATTTTCAAAGGAAACAGGGATGCTGATAGGCAGGGCAGGGCTTGAGCATAATGAACTGGGCTATATGATAGCACCGGAATTTCAGAACCAAGGCTATGCCACGGAGGTGTGCCGCTTCATCATAGACTACGCGCGCGAAAACACAGACTTTGAAGAGCTTTACTGCCGGATAGATGAGAGAAATACGGCATCGGTTCGCCTTGCCAAAAAGCTTGGATTTACAAATAGCGGGAATGTGGATGATGATATAAACGCTTCTATATATAGAAAAAATATAAAAAACAATGAAAAACATTGAAAAATATACAATTAGGCAATAAAATATAAACATAGTTTAACGATTTGGAGGACGAAAAAATGAAGAAATATGCATACGGAGTAGATATAGGTGGAACAACTGTAAAGATAGGCTTTTTCGAGACCACAGGAAAGCTTGTCGATACATGGGAGATTCCTACACGCACAGAGAATTCCGGCGAGCTCATCCTGCCTGATATCGCAGCATCCATCAAGGAGAATAACGAGAAGCATGGCATCGAGATGGGTGACATCGAGGGCATAGGCATGGGAGTGCCGGGACCTGTAAAGGATGACGGAACAGTATTGAAGTGTGTCAACCTCGGCTGGGGCGTGTTCAACGTGGCACAGTCACTCTCAGTACTGTGTGGTGGTATCAAGGTAAAGGCCGGAAACGATGCCAACGTAGCTGCACTCGGTGAGATGTGGCAGGGTGGCGGAAAGGGTCATCAGGATGTAGTCATGATTACACTCGGCACAGGTGTAGGCGGAGGAATCATCCGCGAGGGCAAAATCATAGCCGGAGTAAACGGAGCAGGCGGAGAGATAGGACATATGCCTATGGTAGATGATGAGTCAGAGTGCTGTGGCTGCGGCAAGAAGGGCTGCTTAGAGCAGTATGCATCAGCAAACGGTCTCGTAAGAGTGGCAGAGAGATACATTGCAGCACACAGGGATGTGGCAACAAAGCTTGATTTAAATGCAGGCTTCACAGCCAAGGATGTATGCGATGCGGCAAAGGCAGGAGATGCAGCTGGCATTGCGGCAGTAGAGCAGTCTATGAAGCTTCTCGGCAAGGCAATGGCAGCAGTAGCATGCGTTATGGACCCTGAGGTATTTGTTGTAGGCGGAGGCCTTTCAAAGGCAGGCAGCATCATCATCGATACAGCAGCAAAGTACTATAAAGAGTATGCTTTCCATGCAAGCCGTGAGACAGAGATAAAGCTTGCCACACTCGGCAACTCAGCCGGTATGTATGGCGGAGTAAAGATGGTTATCGGCTAACAACATAAGATTGCAATTTTTAAAGAAATAAAATATAATGGCTACTAAAGATACACTACAATCGAGGTGAGACTATTGGCAGATTACTCAACAGAAGAATTAGAAAAAATAGCGGACAAATTTCGCTCAGATACCAGCGGTATAAGGGGAACAAAGGATTTTACGAGCCCAGAGGAGCTTTACGATGAGCTGAAAAAGGAAATCAAAAAGTACCATCCGTCGGATGACACAAGCCTTGTGGACAAAGCCTACAGGGTAGCTTATGATGCTCATAAGGGTCAGGCGCGTAAGTCAGGAGAGCCTTATATCATACATCCGCTTTGTGTTGCCATAATACTCGCCGAGCTCGAGCTGGATAAGGAAACCATTGCAGCAGGACTGCTCCATGATGTGCTGGAGGATACCATCATGACCATGGATGAGATGCGTGCAGAGTTTGGAGACGATGTCGCACATCTGGTGGATGGTGTCACGAAGTTGAAGCACCTGCACCTGACAGACAGCACCAAGGATCCGAAGGACAAGAATGCGGACAGGCTTGAGATGCAGGCTGAGAATCTGCGCAAGATGTTTCTCGCCATGGCGAAGGATATCAGAGTCATCCTCATAAAGCTGGCAGACAGACTGCACAATATGCGTACACTCAAGTACCAGTCCAAGGAGGCACAGCAGCGTATCGCCAGAGAGACACAGGATATCTACTGCCCTATCGCACAGCGACTTGGTATCAGCAAGATAAAGATAGAGCTCGAGGACCTTTGTATGAAGTACCTCTATCCGGATGCCTACTACGATCTGGTAGAGAAGGTAGCCCTCAGAAAGACAGAGCGCGACACCTACATCCAGGGCCTGGTAAACGATGTCAAGAAGTATGTTACAGATGCCGGCATCAAGGCTGAGATATACGGCAGGGCAAAGCATTTCTTCAGTATATATAAGAAGATGGTCAATCAGGACAAGACGATAGACCAGATATATGACCTCTTTGCCATCAGAATTCTGGTGGATACCATACCGGACTGTTACGCAGTGCTTGGTATCATACATGAGAAGTATAAGCCTATACCGGGCCGTTTCAAGGACTATATCGCCATGCCGAAGCAGAACATGTACCAGTCGCTTCACACGACACTCATAGGCCCGAGCGGACAGCCGTTTGAGATACAGATACGTACCTATGAGATGCATCGTACAGCTGAGTACGGTATCGCAGCGCACTGGAAGTACAAGGAAGCAAATAACGGCAATGCCACTACCACCACTGTCACAGAGGAAGAGAAGCTCAGCTGGCTGCGCCAGATACTTGAGTGGCAGCAGGACATGTCGGATAATAAGGAGTTTATGACTTTATTAAAGAGTGATTTAAATTTATTCTCCGACAATGTATTTGCATTTACACCGTCCGGCGATGTAAAGAACTTGCCAAAGGGCTCCACACCTATAGATTTTGCCTACAGCATACACTCTGCGGTCGGCAACAAGATGGTCGGTGCCAAGGTAAACGGCAAGCTGGTGCCGATAGACTATGTCATCAAAAACGGTGACCAGATAGAGATAATCACCTCACAGAACTCCAAGGGGCCAAGCCGTGACTGGCTCAAGGTTGTAAAGAGCACACAGGCCAAGAACAAGATCAACCAGTGGTTCAGAAGTGAGCTCAAGGAGGAGAATATACAGCACGGCAAGGATTTGATAGCAGCCTATGCCAAAGCAAAGGGTATCAACTTTGCTGAAATAAACAAGCCTGAGTATCAGGAGAAAATACGCCGCAAATACGGCTTCCACGACTGGAACTCATGCCTTGCAACCGTCGGTCACGGCGGACTCAAGGAGAGCCAGATAGTCAACAGGATGTACGACGAGTACAAGAAGGATCATGTGGTGCCGGTGACAGATGCAGATGTGCTTGGCAGCATCGCAGAAAAGCAGCAGGCGGCAGCAGGCATACAGCCGGAGCACAAGTCAAAGAGCGGCATTGTGGTACACGGACTCTATGACGTGGCTGTGCACTTCTCGAAGTGCTGCAATCCTGTTCCGGGAGATGAAATCGTGGGCTTTGTCACAAGAGGCCGAGGCATCTCCATCCACAGGACAGACTGTGTGAATATCATCAATCTGTCCAAGATAGAAAAGGACAGGCTCATAGAAGCAGAGTGGCAGGATACAGCCCTCATGGACAACGGTGCCGAGTATCAGGCAGACCTAAAGATATTCTGTCATGACAGGCCGGGACTGCTCGTAGATATCACAAAGATATTTACAGAGAAGGAAATCAATATCAGTGGTATCCAGTCCAAGACCAGCAAGCAGGGCATCGCTACAATCGAGGTATTTTTTAATATCAAAGGCAGGGACCAGATAAAGGTTCTAGTGGAGAAGCTCAGACAGATAGAAAGTGTAATAGACGTAGAGAGGACCACCGGCTAAATCCCGGTGGTTCTTGTGTGAAGCATATAAAATACAAGGAGTATACCCATATGGTAAATATGAAGATAGACCACTTCGTAGTGGGACCGGTGCAGACCAACTGCTACTTTGTCACCAATATAAAGACAAAGGAAATGATAATAATAGACCCGGGCGCGTGTGCTAATCAGCTCGCCAAAAAAGTGGACGAATCAGGCGCAAAGCCTGTTGCAATACTGCTCACACACGGACACTTTGACCATGCCACGGATGCAAAGCCGCTCGCAGACCGCTACGGCATCAAAATATATATCCATGAGGCAGACAAAGCCACACTCGATGACCCGCAACTTAATGTCAGCTACATGATGGGCCAGTCAAAGACCTTTTATGCAGATGTATTTTTGAAGGATAAGCAGGAGCTTGACATCGCAGGCTTTCACATAGTAGTGCTTCACACACCGGGGCATACACCGGGTGGCTGCTGCTATTATTTCCCGTATGAGGACGTGATCTTTACAGGAGACTCACTGTTTTGCGGCTCAATCGGACGTACGGATTTCAAGGGCGGCAGCATGTCAGACCTCGTGCGCACAGTGAAGGAAAAAATCATGACACTGCCTGAGCATACAGAGGTGTACCCGGGCCACAACGACACAACAACCATAGAAAACGAGAGGATGTATAACCCTTACTTATGATAGTAGTAGTATTTAATAAACCGGATTTTGAATATGATGTGCACTCACTGCTCAAGGAGTTCTTCCCTCAGGAGGATGTGCAGATGTACTATAGCTGCTCACCTGATGAGGTGGAGGGGAAAAACCTGGCCTGCACACACCACGAGATGACAGACGATGGCGTAAAGGAATTTGCGGATGCCTCACAGGCATTTAAGATAGACTATGTGGGCGATGAAATTGCAGTGGAGTGGACGCTGAATAGAGCCGGTGGAACTAATTCCATGACAGATGAGATGCAGCAAGCCGACGAAAGTGACATTAAAACAGCCGGAAAAAGAATCTGCACAAAAATATCCGTAGACAGTGCAGACCGCAAGGAAACTAAAAACCGCCTCAAGCTCGCCCTGTATTCCATGATAGAAAAGGGCACAGGAAAGAGCCTTCCGTGGGGCACACTCTCAGGCATCAGACCGACCAAGATAGCCATGAAATGCATAGAGGACGGCATGAGCGATAAGGAAACCTACGACTATCTGAAGAAAACCTACCTCGCAAGCGATGAGAAAATCGACCTCTCAATAGGTATAGCAAAGCGTGAGAAGGCACTGCTCGATAGGGTGGACTATGATAACGGCTACAGCCTGTACATAGGCATACCCTTCTGCCCGAGCACCTGTGCATACTGCTCGTTTACCTCATACCCGCTGGGCGTGTGGAAAAACCGCGTGGATGATTACCTCGATGCACTCGAGAAGGAGATAGACTACACAGCGCAGAAGTTCTACCACAAGAAGCTAAACTCCATCTACG
>ULPP01018181.1_pt1 | contig 10207 bp, 9 predicted proteins | sample 1953531 | NCBI WGS metagenome assembly ULPP01 (sample SAMEA4835630, study PRJEB28245) | human gut metagenome | biome: gut microbiome; material: fecal sample | place: Denmark | collected 2008
AAGCAACGGGTCTTTCGGGGATCGGTGGATTCATCGAACGAACTATGAAGGATATGGAGCTTGATGCCATTCTCTGCACAGAAATCCTGCAGATAAGAGCGGTCGGTCTCGTAAGGAATATTATCCATGATGATATGAGCCGCCTCTACCTCAATATGCGGCTTATAGATGCGGGCACGCTGAGCCAGCAAACGGACCAGTTCCAGGGAATCCTTTCCACCACTCAAGGCTATAAGAATATGGTCACCATCTTCCAAAAGCCGGTAATCGACACATCCCTTATTGAATCGCTTTAATACTTTCTGTTCTGCTTTCATCATATTCTGAAAAGGGAAAAGAAAAGCCGCACCCTTTTTCAGAGTACGGCTTTATCAAGATACATCTCTCTACCTTGCAGAAGAGAAACGACAATTTAAACTTCAAATATAATTCTATCTTACTTAGCGTAAGCTACACTACGAGTCTCACGAATTACAGTAATCTTAACCTGACCAGGATAAGTCATCTCATTCTGAATCTTGGTTGCGATTTCATCAGAAAGCTTGATACTCTCTTCATCGTTCATCTTATCCGCACCCACGATGACACGGAGTTCACGACCTGCCTGGATAGCGTAAGTCTTGGTTACGCCAGGATAACTCATGGCGATAGCTTCAAGATTGTTCAAACGCTTGATATAAGCCTCTACAATCTCACGACGGGCACCAGGACGAGCACCAGAGATAGCATCACAAACCTGTACGATAGGAGCCAATAATGTGTTCATCTCCATCTCATCATGGTGAGCACCGATGGCATTGCAGATATCTGGTTTCTCCTTATACTTCTCTGCAATCTTGGCACCATACAATGCGTGTGGCAATTCACTCTCCTCATCAGGCACCTTACCAATATCGTGCAAAAGGCCGGCACGCTTAGCCTTCTTAGGATTCAATCCCAATTCAGAAGCCATAACCGCACAGAGGTTAGCGGTTTCACGGGCATGCTGCAAGAGGTTCTGACCATAAGAAGAACGGTACTTCATCTTACCAATGATACGAATCAACTCTGGGTGCAGACCATGAATACCGAGGTCGATAGCTGTACGCTTACCAGTTTCGATAATTTCATTATCCAACTGCTTCTTCACCTTGGCTACCACCTCCTCAATACGGGCTGGGTGGATACGGCCATCAGCAACCAACTGATGGAGAGCCAGACGGCAAACCTCACGACGAACAGGGTCGAAGGCTGAGATAACGATTGCCTCAGGAGTATCATCCACAACGATTTCTACACCAGTTGCTGCTTCCAGAGCACGGATATTACGGCCTTCACGACCGATAATACGTCCCTTCACCTCATCATTATCAATATGGAAAACGCTAACAGAGTTCTCAATGGCTGTTTCTGTAGCAACACGCTGGATTGTCTGAATCACAATCTTCTTAGCCTGCTGGTTAGCATTGAGTTTGGCATCATCCATAATTTCGTTCACATAGCTTGCAGCATCGAGTTTAGCCTGATCTTTCAGACTCTCAATCAATCTCTGCTTAGCCTCTTCAGCACTCAGACCAGAAAGTTCTTCCAGTTTAGCCTGCTCCTGTTTCTGCATCTTATCAAGTTCCTGCTGCTTGACAGACAAGAGTTTCTTCTCGTTGTCAACACGCTGCTGATACTGATCAATCTCCATCTTGCGTCGACCGAGGTCTTCCTGACGCTGATTGAGAGAAATCTCGCGCTGTTTCAGCTTATTCTCAATCTGCTGGATGCGAGAATTACGCTGCTGCACTTCTTTTTCGAGTTCCGCCTTCTTGTTAAGGAATTTCTCCTTCACTTCCAAAAGTTTCTTCTCTTTTACTACTTCTGCCTCTTTGTTGGCAGCTTCTATCATTTCATTATATTTTCCCTTAATGACATAACGGAAAATGAAATACCCCGCAGCACCGCCGATAACAAGTGCCACCAAGGCTGCTATAATAGTTACTATCATTATATTGTATTATATTATATATATGTTTATTAATATTCTTATTTCAAAGCGTCTTCAATCTCGGAGGTAAGCTTCTCAAGAATATCATCATAAGGTTTCGTATCATTCCGATCCGATTCCTTCTCATATCTCAATGCCACATCAATGAGCGCCATATACAGGATTTCCTTATCGCTCTTTCTGCCTTTGAAAATCTTGGCATATGAGTTTACAATATCATCTATCAGCTTAGCTGATTTACGATAATACTCCTCGTCTTCCCTAGGTATTCTTACCGAAAGATCTGTATCATAGACGTGTAATCGTATGAGTAATTTATCTTGTTCTTGTTCTGCCATCGTTCCGATTTTTACTTTTCACCCAATAGTGTGATACACTTATTGACATCTCTTATGAGCTTGGCGATGCGCTTCTGAGTAGCTTCCATATCATTGTCAGAAATCGTCATCATCTTCGCTATCTTCAAGCTGTCGTAATCACTCTGCGCTTGAGCCAACTTTTCCTCCAATGCCTTGATTTTGGCATCGCGCTCATCCACCATCGCATAGAGTTCAGTATTCTCCTGCTTGACCTCGTCAAACTTGAGAATCATCTGCCTTACTCTTGTGGCAAACGTATTAATTGTTTTCTCATTTGCACTCATGACTATTATTTTTGGCTACAAATTTAAGAGAATTATTTGAATAAAACAAATATTCTGCTAATTTTTTCATTTTGGGCGCAACATTTGTTACTTTCCCATCTTCTGCTTTGCCTTTTCTACGTCTTCATCTGATGGACGTGGCTCTTTTTTGGCAAGCATCAATACCTGGAAGGTAAAGTCGGTTACCCATTGCTGGCTGAACGCCAAGCGCTTGTTGAACTGGCGCAACTGAAGCACGGTTTTCAGCACACTGGCATCAGAGAAATCATTCTTAGTGAAGATATCTTCTACAGTTTTAGCAGTCAGCTTGTAAAGCGAATTCTTCATGAAGCTAGGCAAACGAAGCTTAAACTTCATCAAGTTGCCCATCAGCATCATCAGATCCTGCGTGAAGTTCTGGAACTGGATGAGATATACATTGACATCCTGCAGTTTGTGGCAGTTCTTACGGATACTGGAATCTATTTCCTTGAAGAAGGCATCATCCGTATCATAGATATTCTTCATCATTTTTTTCACCTGAGCCTTTTCGCCAATACCCAGACGGTTGTTGACCGTCGGAACATGCAGACTTGTCTTGAAGACACGCAAGTCTGGCAACATGGCCAAATTGGTGATACCTAACTGAGAAGCAAGTGCAGCCTGAAAGTATACACGGACCAAAGTCATGTAATCTTCCATTCCACCTACCTTTTTATCGTCGTCTTTACGACCGAATAGTTTAGCAAAAATTCCCATTCCTTTATTATTTTATTTTCTATATCTATTTAAATTGTTCTGCAAAAATACAATAAAATCAGTAAATACCCAAATCAAAGCGACGTTTTTTATATAAAAAGGTGTTTTTTTTATCAAAAAATGCATTTTTATGGCTTATGATTTCACTCATTCAACTTTTTTTAGTAACTTTGCCACGTTTTTAAGACAAGACTATTCAACTTTATTATATTAGAAATAGAGAAGATATGAAAGGAATCGTATTAGCGGGAGGTTCGGGTACAAGACTTTACCCTATTACCAAAGGCATCAGTAAGCAATTGATACCAATTTTTGATAAGCCAATGATATACTACCCTGTTTCCGTGCTAATGTTGGCAGGAATCAAGGAGATTTTGATTATATCTACCCCATTCGACTTGCCTGGCTTCAAACGTCTGTTAGGCGACGGCAGCGAATTGGGTGTACACTTCGAATATGCAGAACAGCCTTCGCCAGATGGTTTGGCACAGGCATTTATCATTGGCGAGAAGTTTATCGGTAATGATACAGCCTGTCTAGTTTTGGGTGACAATATTTTCTATGGAGCCGGTTTTACGGGTTTACTCAAGGAAAGCGTAAAAGCTGCAGAAGAAGGACTGGCAAGCGTATTTGGCTATTATGTTAACGATCCGGAAAGATATGGTGTGGCAGAGTTTGATGAAAACGGCAACTGCCTGAGCATAGAAGAAAAACCGGAAATGCCTAAGAGCAACTATGCGGTTGTAGGACTCTATTTCTATCCAAACAGCGTGGTGCATGTGGCAAAGAACATCAAGCCTAGCGCAAGAGGTGAGTTGGAAATAACAACAGTAAACCAGCACTATCTGACAGAAAAGACTCTGAAAGTAAGAACCTTACAGCGCGGTTTCGCCTGGCTAGACACCGGTACCCACGATAGCCTTTCGGAAGCCAGTACCTTTATAGAAGTCATAGAAAAGAGACAGGGTCTGAAAGTAGCATGTCTGGAAGAAATCGCATTCAAACAAGGATGGATTGACAAAGAACAGTTGCTGAAACTTGCCCAACCGATGCTCAAAAACAGTTATGGACAGTATCTGAAAGAATTAGCGGCAAGCAGATAGCACAGATTCTATCATTTATCTTATACGAATATAAAAAGGTGTAAACACAATAGAATATAAAATAATGGAAGAAACAAAGAACTTTGATTTGGGACGTGATCAAGAGCAGGAAGAGAAGTCATCTATTGACTTCCAGCTGATTTATTCTACTCTTATCCTCAACTGGAAATGGTTCGTTCTATCACTCATTGTATGTTTGGGATTGGGATATCTCTACATACGCCATGCAAGACCGCAATACCAGGCAACCGCTAAGGTACTGATAAAGGATGACGACCAGAGAAAGAACAGAGGAATGGGTAACAGCATGATTCAGAATGCTGCAAACCTCGGTTTTATTTCAAACTCAAATGGTATAGACAATGAGATTGAAATTCTTTCGGCTCAAGACTTGGCTAACCAGACTGTAGTAGACATGAAATGCTACGTGAACTATTACCATAAAGGAACCTTCAGGGATCAGTTAGTCTATAAAGAGCAGGAAATCAGCGTTGACTTAGACCTGGCTCATCTCAAGAAGCTGAATGCTCCTATCAAGCTTCTTATAGAGAAAACTGGCAGCCAGTATCAGGTAACAGGTTCATACTACATACCTGTAGATGCCTTTTCCTATCAGAAGGATCCTGTAAAGATTGAAAAGACTTTAGCTAGTCTGCCAGCAAGCATCAATACACGTGTAGGAACCCTCCACTTCACTCAGAACGGCAAATACGCTTTAAAAGACGGTGAGAGCCTGAAGGTGATTATCGTGTCACCAGAAATGGCGGCTAAGGGCTATACAAAAGCACTGACTGTCAGCCAGACTTCAAAGACTACAACCATAGCCGAACTGGTGATGAAAGATGAAGATCCTCAGCGCAGCATCGACTATCTGAGAACTCTGGTAAATGTTTATAACCGCCAGGCCAACGAGGACAAGAATGAAATTTCTTTCCGCACAGAACAGTTCATCAACCAGCGTCTGGAGAAGATCAACAACGAACTGGGCAATACAGAAGGCCAGCTCGAAAGCTACAAGAAGCGTAACAATGTTGTAGAGATGAAGCTCAACGCAACAGCTGCCATCGCTAACTCAGACACATACGCCCAGAAACTCCAGGAGGCTAACACACAGGTTGAACTTCTGAATGAGCTTGGCAAATACATGAACGAACCTGGCAACAGATATCAGCCTATCCCATCCAACGTAGGTTTGACTGATGAAAGTTCAACAGAACTCATCAACCAGTACAACAAAATAGCCCTGGATCGCAACAACTCCTTGCATGCAGCCAGCGAGACTTCTCCTACAATAACTCCTCTGACCGCACAATTGGATGCACTCACAACATCTATCAAACGTGCCATGAGACAAGCTAAGCTAGGTATGGAAATCCAGCGTAACAGCATTGCCAAACAAGCTGCCATGTATGCCAGCCAGATAGGTAACTCGCCAGAGCAAGAGCGAGTTCTTACACAGATTGGTCGCCAGCAGGAAGTAAAATCTGGTCTTTACCTGATGCTTCTTCAGAAACGTGAGGAAAACTCCATTTCGCTAGCAGCAACGGCAGACAAGGGTAAGGTTATCGATGCTCCTTCATTGGAAGGAAAGGTGAGCCCTAAGAGTTCTATCATCATGCTGATAGCACTGGTACTGGGTATTGCAATCCCTGCCGGCATCCTCTTCCTGAGAGAATTCTTCAAGTACAAGATTGAGGGACATGAAGACGTGATGAAACTCACTCAGATACCTGTCATTGCCGATATTCCTGTAGCAAGCGACGCTGCCAAGAAGGAAGGAAAGGCTGATATTGTGGTTCACCAGAATGTAAACAACCTGATGGAGGAGATTTTCCGTGGCCTGCGTACCAATATTCAGTTTATGCTGAAAGAAGGTGAGAAGGTGATGATGTTTACCTCTTCTACATCAGGTGAAGGTAAAACTTTCGTGGCATCCAATATCGGTATCTCGCTCGCCTTGCTGGGCAAGAAGGTTATCATGGTAGGTCTGGATATCCGCAAGCCACGTCTGGCAGAGCTCTTCGAGATTGACAACCACCATAATGGTATCACCAATCTGATTGTACACGACCATAATACATGGGATGACATTCAGAAACAGATTCTCTCTTCGGGTGTCAACAGTAAACTCGACCTCCTTATGGCTGGTCCTGTTCCTCCTAACCCAGGCGAGTTAGTAACCAGAGCAAGCCTTGACGACATTATCAGTCAGTTGAAGGAACATTACGACTATGTTATCCTCGATACAGCTCCTGTAGGTCTTGTAAACGACAGTTTGCAGCTTGGACGTCTGGCTAATCTCTGTGTATACGTCTGCCGAGCAGATTATACTCCAAAGGCTAGTTTCGGCATGATCAATGGTCTGAACGAAGAGAAGAAATTGCCTAACATGTGCTTAGTACTCAATGGCGTCGATCTCTCTAAGAAGAAGCACAGCTTCTATTATGGTGTTGGTAAGTACGGCAAATATGGTAAATATGGCAACTATGGTTCTTATGGATCATATGGCAAATATGGCAAATATGGAACTTACGGCCAGTATGGCAGCTATGGTAACTATAGCAACAGCCACTATGGCAATGCCAACGACAACAGTATCAAGAAGTAATAAAGAACATACATACAACAAAGAAAAGAGTCTTTCTATCCAGATAGGAAGACTCTTTTAGATTTTAAAAACATTAAGACTATATGGCAACAATTGCAGTAGATTTTGATGGTACAATCGTAACCCACGAGTACCCGAAGATTGGTACAGAGCTACCTTTCGCCACAGAAACATTAAAGATGTTGATTAGAGACCACCACAAGCTTATTCTATGGAGCGTACGCGAAGGAAAACTCCTGGACGAGGCAGTAGAATGGTGTAGAGAAAGAGGAGTTGAATTCTGGGCTGTAAACAAGGATTATCCTGAAGAGAGTCTGGAGAACAATAACCACTTCTCCCGCAAGTTAAAAGCCGACTGGTTCATTGACGACCGAGGTATCGGCGGTTTGCCTGACTGGGGGGAGATTTATCAGATTATCACCAACCATACCAGTTATCGCAGAGTATTGAAACAGAAGTTTGGCGAACAGCAGGAAGCTCCCAAAAAGAAACATTGGTGGAGCCGCGGATAAAATGCTTCTCCAAAAGATATTCTTGTAGATACGATAAAAGATATCCCAATAAATAAAAAAGGTGTATTGCTCATTGGCAATACACCTTTTTTATTTATTGGAATGAATTTACTAGTCTAAATTAGAAGAACAAGTAGCGGTTATCAACTACATGAGCGTTCAGATAAAGCTCGTTCATGAAGTTACCTGCATACTGCATAGCCTTCTGACGGCACTTCTGCTGGTATGTCTTGTCATCGAACTTAACAGGACGGTTAGCCTTGTTTGTAACCTGGAAGAGATAAACACCAGCGTTACCCTTCACAGCATGAGCAGAGAAAGCACCCTTCTTAGTACCTGCAACAGCACCAGAGAGAGCTGGCTCGCTAGCGCCAGTAGCTGCGATGAATACAGGAGCAGCGAAAGTAATCTGGTTTACAGAAGAAACCTTACCACCCTTAGCCTTAGCAGCTGCGATGTTCTTAACACCGTTCAACTTAGCCTCAATCATCTCAGCCTTCTTATCCTTGAGCACCTCTGCCTTAACAGTCTCCTTGACAACTGCATCATTCAAATCACGATAACCGATATGATGAATCTTATCAAGAACCACAACCAACAGGTGGTTGTTGTCACCACACTCATAGAGAGGTGAAATCTCACCCTCCTTGCTATCGAAGATCCACTTCAAAGCCTCGCGAGTAGAATGGATGTTTGCTACATAGTGAACAGAAGTTGTAATATCCTTCAAGTCCTGAACCTTGTAACCTTCCTTAGCTGCATTCTTCAAGAGATCCTCTGACTTAGGATTTGCACTTACGAAGCTAGAGAACTTGTTGTAAGCTGTACGGTAAGTACCCTGAGAGAAGTCGATAGGCTTCTTGATAACGGCAGCAGTATACTTGCTGACCATTGCCTTGCGGTCAAGAACCTGAAGAACTACATATCCCTGACCCAACTGAAGCTGGCTCAAAGAGTTAACTGCTGCAGTATTCAATGTATTGATGAATGTCTTGTTGTCCTTATCCATAGACTGGGCATACTCATACTGTTTGGTAGTCATCCAAGCCTTGTCACCAGTCTGGCCATACTTCTTAGCGATAGCCTCGAAATCAGCACCACCGGCAATAGCGCCCTGAATAGAATCTGCCTTAGTCTTAGCCTCAGCTACTGAGTTAGCAGCAACCTGAATAACACGATACTGTACTGAATCAGGCAATTCCTGCTTAGCTACCAACTTAACGATGTTCAATGTATTGTCACCGGCATTAGCCTTAACAGCGGAAGTAGAACCTACAGCCATAGAATCGAGCTGTGCAGCGATATCACGTGGGAAAGCATCCTTTGAAACAGGAATACCAAGATATGCTACAGTAGAAGCTGACTTACGTACAACCTCTGTAGGATCTGCAGCAGCAGCCAACTGTGAGTGATAACCTGCAAATTCCTTGTTAAGAGCAGCACGGTCTGCATTTGAAGCCTGAACCTCGATATCAACGAACTTGATGTCACGGCTCTCAACAGGCTGCTTGAAGCGTGCCTTAATCTCATCATACTTAGCCTTCAGATCGCTTTCAGAAATCTTCACCTTATCATCCTGGATATCAGAGTATGGGAAAGCAGCCAACTGAATCTGGCTCTCTTCATTCTCCTCCTTGAAAGCCATCTTTGCTTCTACAGGGTTTGACAGGAAGCAACCGGCGAGAAGAGCCTGATACTTCTGAGCCAAAGTCTGCTGGCGGAGAGTCTTCTCGATGAATGACCAGTAGTTGTAAATCTTGGTATACTGATCCATCATCTGTGCGTTAGCAGATGGGTTAGCTTTCTGTGCCTTGTAGTCTGCCAAGAACTTCTGGAGAGAAGATGCATCGAAACGACCTGTCTGCTGATTAACGAAAGGAGTCTGCTGAAGCATAGGGTTAGTACCTGTCTTCAAGATGTCCTGAAGCTCTGCGTCGGTTACTGTAAGACCCAACTTGCTAGCTTCCTTAGCGATAATCTGGTTCTGGATGTAGGTATTCCATACCATATCCTTCACCTGATTCATCTGCTCTTCAGGAAGATTTTCCTGACCCTGTTGCATTTTAATAACTTCTGAATACTCATCAACGAGCTTCTGGAAATCCTGCACGCTGATTTTTTCGCCCAAAACCTCACCAATCTGCTGGCGCTCATTATTCTTTGCTGAATCGCAAGAGCGGAAAGCTTCCTCGGCAATAAAGGCGAAAAGGCCGAAACTGATGATACAAACCAGTATCACGCCTCTTTTTCTAATTGTTCCTAATGCTGCCATTACGTTTTAATTATTATTATTATTTTTATTTTTTCCTAAGTTTAGATTGAACCACTTTTGATGCTAGTAGCCAATTGTCTGCAAAAATACAAAAATAATACGAGAAAAGGGAATTTTTTGCTATCTTTTTTGACTATTACCTCAAAAAAAGCAACAAATTCCCTTTTCCTGCTCAGCTATTTGATGATGTGGAGTTTAACAAGCTCTATTTTACGCGATGTTGACTTGATAATCTTGAACTCAAAGTTATCAAACTTAATCACCTCGTTGAGTTTAGGAAAGCTCTGATATTCATGCAATATCAAACCGCCTACAGTCATATACTCATCACTTTCCGGCAGTTCAAGACCAAACATATC
>ULPP01071336.1_pt1 | contig 10061 bp, 9 predicted proteins | sample 1953531 | NCBI WGS metagenome assembly ULPP01 (sample SAMEA4835630, study PRJEB28245) | human gut metagenome | biome: gut microbiome; material: fecal sample | place: Denmark | collected 2008
TTTGCCGTCTGCTTAGATAATTCTGCATTAGTCCATACCACATCACTGTGACTGTTAAGCCCTGCATTGCCTATAATGATATTGCGCAGTACATCAAACGGCGTACCATTATCCTCTGCCCTGCCACCTGGGCTGCCATATACATAATAAAATGCCAGCTTTTCTCCTGTTGCAAAATACGGCTTTTGAAGCCACAGCACTTTTCCCAGACCGGCATTATTTATGCGCCAGAGAAAATCCTGCTTCACGTACTGCCATAACACATCGCTGTACGATAATTTTTTCTCATCGCTTATATGTCTTAAATCTACCCTCACTACAACCATACTCCTATGAAGCTTTGCACCTTCTTTACCACGCGCCTCGCCCTTGCGTAATCCATGAGCACGGAAATATCCTTGTCCGTATCCGCTATGTACGACTGTACAGCTGCCTTGAAATCATTGCGGTCCAGTCTCGACTCATACTTCAGGCAGTCGCATATCACACGTTCTTTATCATAGATTCCAAAGGTATTGCCTCCAAGCTCAATGGTTGTGGCTCCAAGCATAAGTGCCGTGGGCTCCGTATAAAACGGGATAATTCTTGGATAGTCCATCTTAAAGCGTGATTTTGATGTATTTTTGTCCACAGCAAGCGTCCACCCGTAAGGCTTTTCCTTTATGTAGCCATAGGCGTAAAGTGCACTTTCCATGCAAAGCATTGCATCCGGAAAGAGTGCTGCGACAAGTGCATCCTCAGAAAAATCATCCACGCGGTCGGTGTAATAGCCGTTTCTGATGCGGACAAGCTTTCCCTCCCTGACAAGCGTATCAATTCGCCTGTAGTCTATACCAAGCCTTGTAAGCTCTTCTTTTTTCACTATTCCGTTATGCTTTTCCATGGCATCAGCTATGATAGTCTGTACCTGTTGTATATTCATTACTGCTTCTCCATCCCTTGCTTATCAGCTAAAAGCCTCTTGGCATCACGTAATCCAAGCTGATACAGGCTCTCAAGCTTATTAGGATCCTTTTCTACCTTGCTTATTTTAATGTGCTCCGACGGCCTTAACACCTCGGCAATGCCCTGCTTTTCAAGCTCCTTAAGATGCTCAAGCTGATAATTGTACATGATATGCCTGTTTGAAAATGCCTCATAAAACCTCGGAAAACGCTTTTTGTATACCGATGTTAAAAACCTTGGCATAGGTTTTTTTATATAGTCTGCCGGCTTTGTCAGCACGACAACCACTCTGTCATATCCCATATCAAGCATATGCTCATATGGAATACTGTCCGTCACCGCGCCATCCAGATACCACTCATTCCCCAGCTTCACAGGCTTTGACACTACAGGCATGGAGCCCGATGCCCTGAGCACATCCATCTGGTCAAAGACACTCTTTATCTGCACATATTCAGGCTTACCTGTTCTGATATTCGTCACAACCGCATAAAATGGGATATCCGACTTCTTATATTCCTCATCATCAAACGGGTCAAGCTCTCTTGGTACGGTATCATAGGCATATTTCGTGCTCACTATGTTTTTCTCCCGAAGAAGCGGCCTGATACCCATATAATTTTTGTCACTGTTAAACCTCTTATTGTATCGTATAACCCTGCCGCGCTGCTTTGACAGCAGATTCACTCCAAAAAGTGCTCCCGCCGAAACACCGATAACAGCATCAAAGCTAATATCATGGTCCATAAAACAGTCGAGTACTCCGGCTGTATACATACCTCTCATGGCTCCACCCTCAAGCACGAGGGCGCATCTTTCATCACTCATTTCTGCCTCCATTTATAATGTCATAATAAAAAATGTATTAATATTTATGTCGGCCGCTGAACTTCAGATTGTCTCTCCTTCTGCGCTGTTTTCTCTCAAGCTTGTGCTCCCTGAAGCGCTCGCGCTGCTCCTTCTTAATGCTCCATTTGTGTTTCAGCACATATATATTGTCTGATATTCTTCTAAGCATGAAAATGCTCAGAATAATCACTGAGATAAGTATGAGCACCCAGAGAAAATATACCGGCTTTATCCTTATTATATCACTTTCCACGTTCTGTCTGCTGTTCTCATCAAAGTACGACAGATCGACCTTTGCTCCTGATTTCAGCAGATCCACACAGCCTACCACATGATCACCATACATGTATCTGACCGTAGCAAGAGCATCCTTGTTGTCGGACTTCATGTCAGCAGCTTCCCTTTTAACGCTTGAAAAATCCGCGTTGTTTGGCAAAACAACATAGTTTTCCGACACCTTTGCATACATGCCGTGCTCATTCATCACGCCCAGATCCGGCGTATTGTCAGCAGCTGCGCTGTTTTCATTTTCAGCTATGCTTAGTGCCTTGAAGTTACTGAAATAGTAATTGAGCAGCGTGTTTGTGTCTGCATACTGGTCAGGCGACTGCGCATTCATAATAACCACGCACAGCGTCAAGCCATCCTTCTCCGCATAAGTGACAAGCGTGCTGTTAGCCACTGAAGTGTAGCCGGTCTTGCCGCCGGTACAATCATGATTTACAAACTGTGAATACGATTTAAATGGATGCAGCATCGCATGATGATTGTACAGCGGGGTATCCTCGGTATGCTTGTTTGTAGGTGGTATGATATAGGTCTTTGTGCCTGTAATCTTACGAAACTCGTCATTCCTGTATGCTGCACACGAGATAAGCCCCATATCGTATGCGCTTGTCCAGTGATTTTCATCTGGCAGACCATTTGCATTGTTGAAATGTGTATCTGTACAGCCTAATTCTTTGGCTTCCTTGTTCATCAGATCAATAAATGTGCTGTAATCTCCCCCAAGCTTTTTGCCTGTATGCTCTGCTGCAGCATATGCGCACTCGTTTGCCGACTCAAGCATAACTCCATATAGTGTCTGCTCCATGGTCATCTCCTCGCCCACATCCCTCTTGATGCTCGACGAACCATCACTGCTCTCCTTCACCGCCTCTTTTGAGAATGTAACCTTCTCATCCATCTTGCAGTTGAGTATAGTCAGATATGTGGTGAGGATCTTTGTGATACTTGCAGGATAATGCTTTTCGTGTGAATTTTTCTCATATAGCACCGTACCTGTATTGACCTCCATCACCACGGCGCACGGTGAATTTATCTGCGGTCCCTCCGGCCAGTACGTGTCATCACCATCCGCAAATGCCATAAGCGGTCTCGCACAAAGCGTCGTGACCATAGCAAACACTGCCATTATTAGTATTCCTGATTTTTTTAAATTTATAATTTTATGCTTCATATCTGTTCCTATTAATTAATTCTAAAATTGGGTAGCTGTTCAGTCCTATAACCAAAAATGTACTATTTCTAATTATAATGTATGAAAAACATGTTATCAAGGGCATGTGCATCGTATTTTTCCATTTTATTTTGACACCCACACAATTGTAGGGTATTATCTATATGAAATTTTACGTTTTTATAAGGAGATTTACATGAGACTTAGAAATATCCCGGGCGCCGGTGAAGTCATCGACAACAGCCCTTATTGCATAAAGGAGCCTGTTGAACTAAAAGGAAAATGGCATGATTTTTTAGGAAACAATAATCCGATTCATATAGAGGTTGGTATGGGAAAGGGCAGATTTCTGATGGATCTGGCACGGCTTCATCCCGAGATTAACTATATAGGTATCGAACGATATACCAGTGTGCTTCTTCGTGCTGTACAAAAAATGCAGGAGGACGAGCTGCCAAATGTGCACTTTTTGTGCATTGATGCCGCAACTCTTCCGGATATTTTTGACCGTAATGAGGTTGACCGCATTTACCTGAACTTTTCCGATCCATGGCCGAAGGACAGGCACGCAAGAAGGCGCCTCACCTCAAGCGAATTTCTTGCCAGATATGATTTGTTTCTCGCACCTGACGGACGCATAGAGTTCAAGACTGACAACCAGGACCTCTTCACCTTCTCTCTGGAAGAGATTGAAAGCTCTGATAAATGGCACCTCGACGCCAGTACACGCGACCTGCATCATGATGCTGCAATGAATGAGGGCAACATCATGACCGAGTACGAGGAGAAATTCTCTGCTGTCGGAAACCCTATCTGCAAGCTGATTGCTTCAAGATAATGCGACATATCTGTCGTTAATCGCATGATTTATATAGTCAAACATGACCCAGCTTTTATGACATTCTTCAGATTTTTCTGAGGAACTGTCATATTCGTCTCTGGCATCGTTGAAATATCTCTGCGCTTCCTTATCTCTTCCCATCTTGCTATAGCTTGAACCGATATTGCTGTAAACCATAGCCTTAAGATCTCTCGAGCGGATAATTTCTGCCGTGGCAAGGCTCTCCAGATAACATTCAAAGGCTTTTGACTCATCGTTCTCAAGTTCATATACCAATCCCAGGATATTGAGATACTCTGCATATTTTTCCACGTGACCGGTGCTCTTCAAGCGCGCAAGCGCTTTCTTTATACGTACAACCGCACTCTCATAATCCTTCTTTACCACGTCATCTACTGCAATTATCATTTCGTTATCCGCTATATTGTCTGTTGAATATTTGTCTACCGCGTTCATCATATTTTACTCCGACCAAAACGTCTTCCCAAATGTTACTTTTGTCCTATTCAACAGTATAAACTTATTATTTCAAAATTTCAATATTAATTTCACTTTTTATGGGACTATCAGACTACCCAAAAATTATGCAATAAAAAAGCACCAACCCTATGGCTCATACGTCCATAAAACCGGTACCTTTGAGTGCGCCTCCAGGGGCTCGAACCCTGCACACCCTGATTAAGAGTCAGGTGCTCTACCAAATGAGCTAGAAGCGCGTTTATTAATTTGTTTGCGTTTTCCTTAACGCGAAATTCATTATATAGTATAGTTTATAGAAATGCAACACTTTTTTTTAATTTTTTTAAATTTTTTTTAGATTTTTTGTAAAACAGTTGATTTTACACCGTTTTAAGCTATATTATTTTCTATATACAGAGACTTTTTATTCCAGATTTCCCATCCAAAGTCTCTCAGAAAGGATTTACTGATAATGAAAGTAGAAGAAAGATTATTAAAATATGTGGGCTATCACACCACATCTGATGAAGCAAGTGATAAAATACCAAGCAGTGACAGGGAATTTGCACTCGCAAGAGAGCTTGAGTCAGAGCTTAAGGAACTTGGCTTATCCAAGGTTGTGCTCACTGACCATTGTTACGTGTATGGTCTGCTGCCTGCCACTGCCGGCATGGAGCACAAAAAAGCGGTCGGATTTATTGCACATATGGATACTGCACCTGATTTTTCCGGGGAAAATGTCAAGCCACAGTTGCTGCGTCACTATGACGGAAGCGATGTGCTGCTTAGAGGCAGTGGCGAATACCTGAGAGTAAGCGATTTTCCTGAGCTTAAAGCCCTCTCCGGACGCACTCTCATTACCACAGATGGCACTACCCTGCTTGGTGCCGATGACAAGGCCGGTGTGGCTGAGATTATGACCGCCTTAGAGCAGATTATCGCAGAGGGCACTCCTCACGGCGATATCTGGGTTGGATTTACACCCGATGAAGAGGTCGGAAAAGGTGCGGATTTGTTTGATCTGGACTATTTCGAGGCAGATTTTGCCTACACCGTGGACGGTGATTACGAGGGCGAGGTGGCCTATGAAAACTTTAATGCCGCAAGCGCTGAATTTACCATAAAGGGCGTCAACGTGCATCCGGGCGAAGCAAAGGACATTATGATCAATGCTGCTTTGGTTGGTTGCGAGATTGCCGCAGCGCTGCCTGCAAACGAGACTCCTGCCACAACTGATGGCAGAGAGGGCTTTTACCATCTGTGTGATATGAGCGGTGATGTAGCATCAGCCCATCTGTCATATATTGTGCGCGACCACGACAAGGCTCTTTTTGCTAAAAGACTTGATACTCTCCGCTCTCTTGAGATAGAGATGAACAAAAAATATGGTGAGGGCACTGTTTCTTTGACTATCACCCACTCCTACGAGAATATGCTTTCAATCATAATGGACAACATGTACATTATCGACCTGGCTAAGGCTGCTATAGAGGAAAACGGTCTAGAGCCGCTATCACGCCCGGTTCGCGGCGGTACAGACGGCGCACGTTTATCCTTCATGGGACTTCCTTGTCCAAACCTCGGTACCGGCGGCTACGGCTTCCACGGCCCATTTGAGCACATATCAGTGGAGGGTATGGAGACTGCGGTTAATATAATCAAATCAATTGTGAAGCATGTGCTGATGCTGGCTGACGCGTAATTTCGTGCCGGTCAATTACTATTCACAACTAACAGTGTGACTAGCCACGGCCACGTTACTGTTCACTACTAACAGTGTAACCAGTAATCCGACTGCGCTTTAGTGTAAACAATAGTTGATTTATGTATTGACTTATCTGACAATTTTGCTATAATGATGGCAACCAATTGTTTTTCGTTTATTTTCGAACGAATAATTACAGCTTTTTTTGAAACTGACAGATGTTTCAGAAGGGAGACCATATGGTAGTACTTGCAGCACTTATCATTTTTGCAGTTGTTGGTGGAATATTTGTAAATTATCTTCGCAGAAATCAAAATGATATCGGCGGAGGAATGGGAAAGGATTACATGAAAGAGCATTGGGGAATCGATGACGACAAGTAATCAAAAATACCGGGCAACACATTTTGTGTCCCGGTATTTTTTATACAACCATCGTAACTATTCAGAACCACTGAGAACAAAAAAGCTGATGCGTCATCAGAAAAGCGTGACTTTGCTATCGTGAATTTGCAGGCTCCATGTTCACAGAGCGCCCCTTTATCTTCGCATTCTTCATGGCATTGAGCACTTCCTTGCCATACTCAGCCGGCACTTCAACAAATGTATACTTATCGTACATGTCGATTGCACCGACAAGCCTGCCAGGCATGCCTGACTCGCCTGCAATGGCACCTAAAATGTCACCCGGCTTTATCTTGTCCTTCTTTCCGACGTTGATAAACAGGCGTACCATGCCATCCTCTGCTCCTGTATTGTGGAAATCATAGTCGTCCTTTGATTCAGCTGTGGATATCTCTGAAGCACCCATAGCCTGGTATAAAAATGCCGCCGCTATATCCATTGCTGTGTAATCTGACTCATTTATCTGATTCTCTATAATATCAATGACACTTGTGAGATTTTCCTCATCTATAATGGTGGAAATCTGGTCCATAATCTTTTCTGCCCTGATTTTGGCAACATCATCAGATGATGGAATTGGCTGTGCATAAATTTTTGTCTTGCAGTAGCGCTGTATGTCCTTGAGCTTATATACCTCCTTGCCCTTTACAAAGGAGAATGCCTTTCCACAGCGGCCTGCTCTTCCTGTACGACCGATTCTATGTACATAATACTCGTCATCCTGAGGCAGATCATAATTGAAAACAGCCTCCACATCATCCACATCAATTCCACGCGCTGCGACATCAGTGGCAATAAGAATATCTGTCTTTCCGTTTCTGAAATTCTTCATGACACGATCTCTCTGCACCTGCTTCATATCGCCATGAAGTCCTTCTGCACTGTAGCCGCGTCCGCAAAGCTCATATGCCAGCTCGTCGACCATCTTCTTGGTGTTGCAGAATACAAGTGAGAGCTTTGGATTATAGTAATCCAACAGTCTTGTGAGTACATCTATCTTGTCCTTGCGCTTCACATCATAGTAATACTGGTCGATATTTGCGACTGTCAGCTCTTTTTTCACAATCTTGATATTGATAGCATCATGTTGATATTTTCTTGTAATTTCCAAAATAGGCTTTGGCATTGTTGCCGAGAAGAGTACTGTCTGATGCTCCTGTGGCAGGTATTCGAGCACTGTCTCGATGTCCTCCCTAAAGCCCATGTTGAGCATCTCGTCTGCCTCGTCGAGCACTATTGTCTTTACATGGTCAGGCCTGATTGTCTTTCTCCTGAGATGATCCATAAGACGCCCCGGGGTTCCGATAATAATCTGCACACCGCCCTTAAGTGCCTTAATCTGGCGGCTGATATCCTGTCCTCCGTATACCGGAAGTACCTTCACACCATGCATATATTTTGCAAGCTTCCTGATTTCATCTGCCACCTGGATGGCAAGCTCCCTTGTAGGAGAGAGGATGATAACCTGTGTCTTGTGACTTGACGCATCAACGCTCTCAAGCACCGGAATACCAAAGGCTGCTGTCTTTCCTGTTCCGGTCTGCGCCTGTCCGATTACATCCCTGCCCGAAAGCACTGCCGGGATTCCCTGAGCCTGTATTGGAGTTGCCTCCTCAAAGCCCATATCCTTGATGCCTCGCAAAATCTTAGGGTTTAGTTCTAATTCGTCAAATCTGATTGTTTCCATATATTTTTTATATTTCCTTTCAAAAAAATAAAGTGTGCATATTTTTATAACATGCACACTTTAACATATTTGTGAGATAATTACAAAATATTATTTCTTCATTTTTTACGAAATATGCAATACCGCATATTTCTTTACTGAATAGTTACCAAAATACTACATACTGCTAAATAAAGCTGCTATCTCATCCGGTGTCAGATTACGATTTGTGTTATTCAAATCTACAACCGGAGACTTTGCAGGTTCAGGTTCACTTACAGGCTCCGGCTCAGGTGCCTGAGGTGCCTCTGTGACCGGTTCCGTAATCACTTCCTCTGCCGGCTCTGATTCAGGTTCTGTCGCACCTGCGTTTGCACTTGCAAAAAGTGCTGCTATTTCATCTGCGCTCAGCTGGCGGTTCGGATCGCTGTTTGTCGTATCTGCAACAGCTTCTTCTGCTGCCGGCTCTGTAACAGCTTCTGCAGCAGGACCTGGCTCTACTACCGGTTCCGGTTCAGGTACATGTGGTGCCTCTGTGGCCAGTTCCGTAATCACTTCCTCTGCCGGCTCTGATTCAGGTTCTGTCGCACCTGCGTTTGCACTTGCAAAAAGTGCTGCTATTTCATCTGCACTCAGCTGACGGTTCGGATCGCTGTTTGTCGTATCTGCAACAGCTTCTTCTGCAACAGCTTCGTCTGCAGCAGGGCCTGGCTCTACTACCGGCTCCGGCTCAGGTATCTGTGGTGCCTCACTTACAGGTTCCGGTTCAGCTACATGTGGTGCCTCAACTACAGGCTCCGGCTCATTTACCGGAATAGGCTCAGGTATCTGTTCTGACCCATTCGCTTGTACAGGTTCCGGTTCAGGTATCGCCTCCATGGCCGATGCTGATTGTGGTGCGTCGGTCGTCTGCTTAGGCATCTCAACATTTGCTGTAAACTGAATAGGATTTGCTGTGATTGCCTGACTCAGACGGATTTCCATATCTTTTATGCTATCAGACAGAACCTGCTGCTTTTCCATAATGTCCTTGAGGTTATCATAAATCACATTTTTCTGGCTCTCAATAATGAAATCATTGCTCTCCTTGAGCTTATTCTCAAGATGCTCAAACGTCTCCATAAGCTGTTCATTAGAGCTCATGATCGCATCAGCATTTTCCTTATTTCTGTTGATGACAACCTTTGCGATTCCCTTCTGTGCATTGATGATATCCTCAGTCGGAATCTTTGACTCCTTCTGCAGCATCTCAATCTTTTCCTCTATCTCATCAAAGTACTTCCTAAGCATGAGGTAAGATGCCTTTTCCGACTTAAAAATACTGTCATACTGTTCCTCCCTCCTGTCCTCCTTTAGAGCATTCAGTGAGAAAAATCCACTTATTACTCCCCACAGGCAAATCATAAAAATAACTGTGATTGCCGCAATGAGCATGTATTCCCTTGGATAATTAATTATCGCATAAAAATCCGCTAAAATAACAAGCGTGGAAATAAGAATTAGAAATATAACCTGTATTTTTGCCTTTTTTTGCTTTTTATCCTGCATATAATTCCCCTTCCCGGGGCCTGACGCTATCCGCGACAGCCGTACCGCGTGACGGCTGTGGATAATACAAGTCCCAGTACATTTATCTTAATATATCTATTATAGCGTTTATTGGCTGTAATGTCGATTGTTTTTAATGATTTTCAGACATTCCAAAAATGAAATTTTAAATTCCACCACCACAT